>Ga0214542_1002649_pt1 | contig 36896 bp, 26 predicted proteins | sample CNSS1metaG_FD_160096 | JGI IMG/M metagenome (GOLD analysis project Ga0214542, IMG submission 160096) | Root nodule microbial communities from cowpea collected in UCLA plant growth center, Los Angeles, California, USA - CNSS1 | ecosystem: Host-associated > Plants > Roots > Nodule | place: USA...
CAAAATTGTTTTAAATAATTTATATACAAATGTTAGAGTTGGTTTAAAATTAACAATTTTATAAATTTAAATATAAAATTTTAAAACAATTTTGTAAAAAGTTAAAATAAATATATTTAAAAAATTTAAAAAAAATGGACTGAAATGTAATAAAAATAACAAATATATGGACAAAATTGAGATTCAGACAATGATTTGACACGTGTCACCTTATTGACATGACACGTGACACAATACTGACGTGACACGTGGCATGAATAATTTTCAAAAAAAAATTAAAACAATTAAAAAAAATTAAAAAAAATTAAAAAAAAAAAATTTAAAAAAATTTAAAAAAATTCAAAAAAATGTGGAGCTGACACGTGGCACATCTTTGACACTGTTAACTCTATACTAACGGAATGGGCCTAATTGTTACACATTTTCAAAAATATGGACCTAATTGAGACTAAAAAAAATCTTAGGACCTATTTGAGATTTTTCAACAAAAACATGGACCAATGAGTATTTTAACCTGTTATTTATTACTATTACTATTAATATAATAATTATAATATATATATATATATATATATATATATATATATATATATATATATAATTTAAGAATCGGATCTAAGCATCTAGAATCAGATCCGATACTCACAACTTTTGTTTTAAATTATTACAAAATTATTTTAAATAATTTATATATAAATTATAGAGTTGGTTTAAAAATAACAATTTTATAAATTTAAATATAAAATTTTAAAATAATATTTTAACAAGTTAAAATAAATATATTTAAAATTTTAAAATAAATTTTAATGTAAAATATAAATTTAAATAAAATATATATTGTTAAAAATATGTAATAGAAATATCACTTATAGTAAAAATATCATTATAAGATTTATATACAAGTTAAATTTGGTCTTAATTTAGAGAGGATGAAATTGATTTTTTTTTTTTAAAAAATACATACTGACTATGATGCACAATGTAAGGCCCTATTCTTTTGTACCCCTTTTAACGAAAAGGCTGCCCCAAATCTGATGGGTCAAGGAGCTGGCCCAAAGGATAAAACTGATCCCAAGTTGCCCTAACGCTTCCACTTTCATTCATTCACAGATTTGCAGCTGTCTCTCTCAACTGTACCGCTATAACTCTGTTAGGGTTTGTTTTCCCGTCTCGAACCAGTTCGCTCAAAGCTCAAGTATTGCTTTCTGCTCCATGTAAGTGATTCTAAACCTACTACCTTTACTCCCTAAGAGCTTTTTTCCGAATTTCCTCCATTTAGGGTTCCATAATAACTTTGTTCTGCTACTGTTTCGTTGTTCCGCCAGTTTCCAAGTCCATCTCTCGAGCTGTTGTGTTCCGTGGTCCCGTGTCGAAGCCTCGTGTAACCCCTTTCCAGGTACGGGAAGTTAGGGTTTCTGTAAAATCGATGTTAACATGATTGTTTGTGTATGATTCGTGTGATTTACGGTTCTGTATGTTGCCCTGAGTTTGTGAAGTGTATTATTGCATGTGTTTGGCCTGGTTTTATCTGTTATGTGAGTGAACAGTGGGCGGAGACCGATAATCTCGCCCAAGCGAGCTGGCTTCGCCTAGGCGAGATGAGCAGAGGCTCACCCAGGTATTCTCGCGCGAGAGGTCGCTCAGGCGACCAGCTCATTTTGAGCGAGCGAGTATCTCGCTCAGGCGAGGAGGGTCTCGCCTAAGCGAGACAACGCATGAGCCACTGTTTCAGTCCTTCGAGCCTTCGTCTAGGCGAGGAGAGCTCGCCTGAGCGAGAGACCTTCTCGCTTGAGCGAGACTCCTCTGCCTGAGCGAGAGGCTGGGCGAGAGTGTGCGATTTAGTTGGCTTTCTTCCCGTTTCAGGATGTTTGGTGTATAATTAATGGGATTATTGTATGATGTCATGATGAGATTGAATATATATATATATATATATATATATCTATATATATATATATATATATATATATATATGATGAGGGGAGGCTTGCATGTAATGAATGGTGAGTTTGGCATGAACTTATGTGGAATATACATGAGGGGTTGGATACGTATGTGGTCACAAATCTGACATGAACAACGGCGAACATTGATGATTGGTAATTCAGTGGCATGATATTGATATGAGGGGAGACGCTTTCTCATGATTGGTAACACGAGTTGGTATTGGTTTGACATGCGATACATGAGGGTTGTTTATGGATGTTGGTATGAATTTCCTATACATGGTGTATACGTTATTTCTTGGCTGATTATATATGTTGGTAAATGGTCAGTACGTAATCCCTTAGAGTCTCTAGGTGAGGCTTCAAGGTCGTGCTTCAGTGGTCGGGACGTAATTCCATGGCCCCTGTTAGTGGGTGTCCATTGTGGTGCCCCATCTGTATAACTAGGTAAGGATTCAAGGTAAGGTTGCATCCCGACACTTTAAGGAGTCAGTTAGTCTCACCTAGAGCGGACTGACTCATGTGGTGAGAGTAGCAGGAGACCTGAAATTCATTAAGGGCTAACCTTGTGGTAAGGGAAATTGATTCATTGTAACACTTGTAACACATAGCTCGGGGGTGAGCAGAGGTATCCACCACAAGTGCAAGCATCCGCTGAATCCGACCAGGTTATATGTATTCAGATGAGTCGAGTCGTGTCTTGTGTATTGTTTGAGAAGTCATAACATGCTTGGTTGATATGTGGGTATGGTGAATATATATTTGATTGTATGAATGAAATCTTTTGTGCTCTAGCTTACCCTACGTTCTTTGTTGTGTGTTCTGCTGTGTGGTACTCTCTTTTGCGATGATCATCAACTTGTTGGTGTGAGCAAATGCGAGGAACACCCGCGGGCAACAGGGAGGTGATGGTTTCGTTGCATAATCTGCATGGGTTGGATCTTAGTTTCTTTGGGCTTTCTTTAGGGCTTTGTCTCATGTCAATATGCTTTATTACTCTACCTGTAATTGTTAGACCTCTCAACTATTTTTTTTTTGGCATCGTGGTGTGCCTAACTTTGTAGCGGTTGGGTTAAGGACCCCAGGACTGCGCTGTCGTACTATTTGTGTGTGGTGTTTCTTTTAATTACGTTTATTAATTAAATGGGATGTTACACACAGATACAATATGTGTATCGGATACGACACGTATCTCATACGTCGATACGTTTATTTTCAAAATAATAAGATATGATATGTGATATTAATAATTCTTACAAATATAATAAATATATGATTGTTAATGTGTGAATCCAGATTTCCTAATGAGAGACCAATTATTTTGGTAGCCAAAATCTGGTACCTAATGTTAGTGACCAATTTAAAAATCAATTCATAATTGAAACTATTTTAATTATCAATTTGGAGACTAATTATAATTTTTTGAACTATTTTAGTTGTCAATTTGGTCACTATATAGTAACTAATCATTTTTTGTCACTAAAATTTTTCATCATTCAAAGATTTTATTGTAGTGTATTATGACTTTATAAATTAGATACTTCATTGATAAGTATCGTTAAAATATCCTAAAGTATCGGACATGTGACCCAAGTTGAAGTATTGGTGCATCATAATCAAAATAACATATATGGAATAAATTGAGATTCAGACAATGACTTGACACGTGCCACAATACTGACTTGACACGTGACACAATACTGACGTGACATGTGGCATAAATAATTTAAAAAATTTAAAAAATAAAAATAAAAACAAATAAAAAAATTTAAAAATGAGGAGCTGACACTTGGTATATCCTTAACATCGTTAACACCATACTAACATAATGCACCTAATTGTTACCCATCTTCAAAAATACAAACCTAGTTAAGACTAAAAAAATATAAAAAAAATCTAGGGATCTATTTGAGATTTTGGTAAAAAAACGTGTATTTTAACCTTTTTTGTATTGAATTTGGTCTTGATGTTATTTTTTTTTTCATTTTGTCTCATTTTTTTAAAATTGAGCAATTTTGTCCCTCTATAAATTGAGATCAATTTTTTTTTATATATAAATTTTATACTGATATTCTTATTAAAATCCATATTTTTATTAAATACTTTTAATTTAGAGTTATAGTTGGTTTAAAATTAAAATAAAAATTTTATAAGTAGAAAATAACACCATTGACTTAAAATTTAAAGAGGTAAAAAATAATACAAAGTAATATAATTGATTAATATAATGTTGATGTATTTTTAATACTTTACGCAGTTTTTAATTATTGAATTTTCATACCAATGGTGTTATTTTCTAGTTTTAAAATTTGTATTCTAATTTTAAACCAATTCTATCAGTAAACAAAAATTATTTAATAAACATGTGAATTTTAATAAGAATATCAGTATAATATTTATATAAAAATTAAATTTCATATCAATTTGGAAAGAAAAAAATTGATCAATTTAAAAAAAATGTTTAATCATGTCTTTGGTCCCTTTTTTCATAGCAAAATCTCAATTTGGTCCCTTTATTTTCTTTCATCTCAATTTGATCTTTATTTTGGAGATTTGATCTCAATGTAATTCTTTCTATTAGTGGTACAGTAACAACGTTAAATAGAGTGCCACGTGTCAGTTCCTCGATTTTTGAATTTTTTATATTTTTTATTTTTTTGAATTTTTATTTATTTTGAATTTTTTTTAAATAAAAAAATTTGCCATGTGTCAAGTTGTCATCGTACCACGTGACAATGATAGAATAACGTGGTAGTGACAATGACAACTGTCAGTATTATGCCAAGTTCATTTTCTCAGTCTCAATTTGGTCTCTGTATTCTAATTTTTGTCTCAATTTAGTCCCTATTTTGTAAAAATAGTGTAATTTCGTCCCTCTCCAAATTGAAACAAAATTCATTTTTATATAAATGTTATACAAATATTTTTCTTAAATTTGATATTTTTATTATATATTTTTAACATAGTTAAGTTTATTTAAATTTGTGTTTCACATTCAACTTCACTTAAAATTGTTTTCAAATTTTAAATTTATATGTTTTTTATTGTTACATGAACTAATTAATTTATGAATTTTTTTATTAATATTATTTTCTATTAACAACTTTAAAACAATTTTAAATAAAGTTCAATGTAAAATATTAATTAAATAAACTTAATTTTGTTAAAAATATTTACGTCAATTTTGATAAAAGTATTTGTATACATTTATATAAAAACTAAATTTGATTTCAATTTGGAGAGGAACAAAATTGTTAAATTTTTACAAAAACTGGGACTAAAACCAAATTGAGAAAGTGGAAATGACATAAGTGACACGTGTAATTGTCATTGCCACATCACTCTGTCATTGCCACATGACACGATGATAGCTTGACACGACAATTTTTATTTTTTTTATTTCAAAAAAAAAATTCAAAAAATAAAAAAAAAAATCAAAAAATCGAGGAACTGACACGTGGCACCACATTTAATGTTGTTACTATACCACTAACGGAAATGACTACGTTATTGAGATCAAATTTCCAAAATAGGGACCAAATTGAGATGAAAAAAATAAAGGAACCAAATTGAAATTTTGCTACGAAAATAGGGACCAAAGGCATGATTAAACCCAAAAAAAAATTGTGACCAAATAAATAATAATAATTAATATTAGGACCAAATTGAATATAAAGAAGTGATCCTAACACGTGGCATGATATTGGCTTGACACGTGGACATATATATTTTTAAAGTAAAAGAAATAAAAATGAAATAAAAAAATATCAATAAAAAACAAAAAAACCATGTAATTGTCATTGCCACATCACTCTGTCATTGCCACATGGCACGATGACAGCTTGACACGTGGCAATTTTTATTTTTTTATTTCAAAAAAAAATTCAAAAAATAAAAAAAAAATCAAAAAATCGAGGAACTGACACGTGGCACCACATTTAATATTGTTACTATACCACTAATGGAAATGACTACATTATTGAAATCAAATTTCCAAAATAGGGACCAAATTGAGATGAAAAAAATAAAGGAACCAAATTGAGATTTTGCTACGAAAATAGGGACCAAAGGCATGATTAAACCCAAAAAAAAATTGTGACTAAATAAAAAATAATAATTAATATTAGGACCAAATTAAATATAAAGAAGTGATCCTGACACGTGGCATGATATTGGCTTGACACGTGGACATATATATTTTTAAAGTAAAAGAAATAAAAATGAAATAAAAAATATCAATAAAAAACAAAAAAACCATGGAATGACATGAGTTAGATAGGGATGGTAATTTGGGGCGGGCCAAACAAACTAACCTATAGACCCGCATAAAAAACCGCATGGTGGGCTGGGATGTTGAACCCGCTGCCCCGCCCCGCACAAGCTCACAGCCCATGCAGGCTAAAGGAGGTGCGGGTGGGGCGGGCTGGCCCGTTGATCTGCTTACAAAATTAAATATTCTCATTTTTTAATTTTCACATCATTAATCTCGTTGTTTCTATAAGTTCATTTTATTATTTATTTATTTATTTATTTATTTATTATTATTATTATTACTACGTATAGTCATTGTATATAAGATAATAATTTTAGTTTTTGAATATGAAATATTTTTTTATGCTTTTTTAGGTACCTGTCTTGTAAAGTGACATGTTGCTATTGTACTTTAGCTATAATTTTTGTTGCTATTGTTTTTTGTCTTTGATTAGGTAAACTAATTTGGATTATTTCAATAGAAAATAAATATCAATTAGTATGAAAAACTAAAAAAAAATTATCTTGCTCATCACAAAAAAAAAAATTTGCTCATCACAAATGCAGATCAGCCTGCGAGTCCGTACGGCCAATCCACGGGTGGGGCAGGCCAGAAAAGTAAACCTAATATTAAATTACGAGGCAGATAAAACGAGTTGGACTGATGGCTTTATTATCTCTAATGTTAATTAATGTTCACAATTCATTAATTATTTTAATTGCACTAATAGAAAATGATCAAATTGAATGAAATTGACAAATATTAATACCATATTAAAAAAAATATTATAAAAAAAATTAAAAAACAGAACTAATAATATCATCAAATCAGTATTTAAATTATATCTTTATAATTCAATATAATCTTAAAAAAGCTAATAAATGTCGTTTTTTTTTTCCTGGTTGGAGTGTTGAGGTTATTGTTAGGCTTCATTGGAATAAATAAGTTTGTGACAACCGTTTTTGCTGATGTAAAGTCCAGCTCTCTAACTACTTCCTCAATTAATATAGTTATGGAAAATTTAATGTTATGCTATGTTTTTCAATGGGTTTTGGTCTCTGAAGTATCAGAACGGAAAGTCAGCACTATTACATTTCTATAAATGGAATATTGAATGAAATACACTGTAATATTTAATCCCCTAAATTTGACATTCTAACAATTAATTCATTTGTTTTATAAGCTTCTATTGTTATTATTTATAGGTAGGATTTTATTAACAAAACCTTAGCTTGAAAATTATTTATCATATAATTGTTTTTCTCTAAGTGTCTTTCTAATCAAATCACTTGGTCCCTCTTTCAGTTGACGGAACTTTTTCATAGTTTGAGGGGCTTTCGCCTCCTTAATTTTTTATTGTAAATAAATTAATATATAAAAAGGAAATAATTTATTTTAATTATAATATATTTTATATACGTAACGCCTTAAAAGTTCTGTATATTTATTTTAGTTTCTCCAAAAATATTTATTAAAAGTCTGCCTCTAGCTTCTTCTAATTTGATAAATATAATCAAAGTCAATAAAATTCACATTCTTACTAAATTTCTCATCAGCAAAAATTGACAACAAATTTAATTTTAAATATTGACTTGTTCATTTAATCCACTTATTACAAAATATTAATCTTTTGAATATATATGGAAAGAAATTCTAACTCATTGAATCATAAACCTCCTCGCAATCAATTTTGAATGAACTTTTTTCCCCTTCTTCCTTACCTCACGAACGAAACGATTTCATTTACCACTAAAACAAATATCCCTCCAAAAATGCATTTCCCGCTTGATCAATCCTTTTATGCAAACTTTTTTCACTGGGTTGATTAAGATTTTAGAAACATAGTACAATTACCTTATAATTTTTAATTGTTATGCAATAAAAAACATCTTTTAATATCATCCTATAATAATCCTTTACTTCAGATATAAATTCTTTTATTATAACTACATAAAATAATTTATTTTAAAACATTTTAATAAATAAATTATTTTAGAAGCACCTTTTTACTTAAAATGTTTAAATGCAAATCTTAATTCACGTACTAATTTCAATAGCAATCAATTATTACCACTATTTATGCATTGTTTAACATTTATTAGCTTATGTTTCTATCAAGCGATAGTGATCACTGTTTACGAGAAAAACAAATATGATATTTATGGCACTTATTTAACTAGGAAAATACTAGTATTCTAAATGCATCGTTTAGGTACAATTAATGATATTTAATTTTTATATTTTTATATTAAAAATTGAAATAGTTAATTTTATTAATTAAAATAATATAAATTTATATAACAGATTTTATAAAAATAAAAATGTCTTTTAGAATTTACGTCAATTATATTTTAATTTTTAATAACATTAAAATATAATTATTTAATTATTTAATTATGTTTAACCTTATTTTATATCAAATCAATTATTAATTGTAGATATATAATATTTATAGACGTTCTATAAATAAAATAAAACTGAATTAATAATTATCAAAATCATAATTTAATTAACATTCACAATCAACAAAATTCAATGTTTTTTTATTGTTTTTAAGAGACGTTTTAACAGTATTATTTTTATATTGTTAATAAAGATACTTAAGTGTTTTTTTTTTTCAAATTTTTAAATAGAATTGCTTTTAGATGAAAAGAAAATTGTTTCAGGTATAAAAAAAATATAAATATAATAAGACCGTTTTTCTCTCTCTATATATATCAATATAAAATATTAAATACTTTTTACGAAATTTTCATATAATTTTATCCTATCATCGTGATTAAATTTTATAGTGGACATGATTGATTTATTACTGTAAACATTTCAAATAATTTAACTTAAGCAGAAGACAATTAAAATGTGAAGAAAAAAAATATTTTCTGGAAAGATCGGATATCTATATTAGAATCAAAATGAAAGAGATGCTAAAATGAAAATTGACTTGTAGATTACCATCGTTGAAAATATGCGTTTTGAAAAAGGAGAATGTTAATGTGACGGGCGTGGTATGGTGTGGCGTTTAGTAGCAACCGATAATACCCGTGACGCACAGTACAATCCTCCAGAACACAACCCATGGGAAGCAAAGTTTTCCATGATTTACCGACACGTCACCGGATATGTACGCGTGCACCGCATCAACACGTGTGACGTGGCACTTTGATCTAAAAGTTTGGAGCTGTCAGAGATTCACGCGCTTTTTCTGCGAACTTGCCAGACACACAGCGCAGTTCCCAAACCAAACGCGAAACCCCTTCCTTCTGAAACGACGCCGTCGCCTCCAGAGAATACTAATTTGTCTATCAAGACCAAGATACGTTGTCGTTTCAGCCCTCATCACGTAACCAAGTTTAATTGTGAGAAGTTTGGTCACCTGTTTTTATTTTTTATTTTTTTATATTATTTGCGCCTTTTTCTCCTCTGCCTTCTTTAAATGCTCCCTCCTATTTCTTTGGGCCTCTCTTTCTCGCGATTTCAAGAACAATAAACAACAGTGAAGCATTAAGCAAACTGCATAACGTTTGAAGTTGAAGAAATAAATAAATAAATACAGAGAAGAAATCGTCGTTGTTGTGAACATTGTGTGTTTGTCCAGAAAGGAATGGAGGCTGTGTGTTTAAAATCTGGGATGCTTCCCACGATCTCTATTGGTGGGTCGCTGGACGCACGTGCCAATCCTTCTCAGGTGAGCACGGTGGGGCGTTCCGCTGGGGATAAACCGCCGCAAAGGTCGTTGTTTTCGAGGTTTTCCTTTCGGTATCCTTTGGAATCTCTCTGGCATCGGGGGAACAACAGCAAGCACAAAGGGCTCGCCCTTGACGACGCCGTTTTGGCGGATAACGCGGAAGCGAAGGCCGTTAGGGATGACGGCGAGGGTGACGGAACGGAACGCGGAAACTGGGTTTTGAAGATTTTGCGCGTGAAGTCCGTGTGGGAGGGGAAACAGCGCGATGAAGAGGAGGTCGCGGTTAATGATCAGACTCAATGCAATTACGACGGGGAGGAACTGTGTGAATGCGATGCTTGCGGAGTTGGGGAAGATGATGGATACGGTGACGCAGAAGAGGCTGAATTCGATAGAGGCTCCTTTTCCAGAATGCTCCGAAGGGTATCGTTAGCCGAAGCTAGGTTGTATGCTCAGATGTCACACTTGGGGAACTTGGCTTACGATATACCGAAAATCAAGGTGCGAGGCTTTAGATCATTCTTTTTGTGTTCTGTTTTTAATTTTGGTAAATCGTAGGTTTTAGGTCTCTTTCATACTTCTTTTAGTTTTTGTTTCTGTTTTTTGATTGTTTTGAGTGATTCATAGATTTTTGTACCTCAGATCTATCTGATCTGGATCTAGCACGCTTTTCTCGCTTGAAGATTTTTTGTGTGTTATGATTTCTCTAACTTTTCAAAAACCTCGTGGAAGGTTTAATTTTAAACTGCATGAAGCATTCATCTGGAATGGAAGTGCCTAGTTACGATACACGTTTCATTTAGCTATGGACTACTCTATTTGTGTCATCTGATTGATCATTGTTGTTGGCCGTATGGTTCTGCGAGGAGAGATGTAGATTGGGACTGTGTTATTTTACCATTTACCTAAGTCTAAATATCATTTTATAACTCTAACTAGAACATTTATCCGTAAAGCTCTGTTATTGTTTTTTTTTTTCATTATTAAAATAGCATGTTCTGGAATTGATTGATAACTCTAGGACTTTGATTTTCCACAAAATGAATATAGAACACTAATTTATATTTTGGCTTTGAAAATATAGCCCGGGAAACTCTTAAAACATTATGGTTTGCGCCTTGTAACTTCATCAATAGAGAAGAAGGAATTGGCAGCAATAGCTGAAAAAGATACCCAGAAAGTTGAAACTGACGAGAAGGAAGAAGAGGAAAAAGAAGAAGGAAAAAGAGAGGATCCGAAGCACAGTGGGTACAACATAAGTGCAACTGCTGCTTATAACATTGCCGCCTCTGCTGCCACATATCTGCATTCTCAGACTAGGAGCATATTTCCATTCAAATCCTCAAATGCAGTGACTGGTGAAGCTTCACTTGATGGAAGCAATGAGAGCCTAGACAGTAACTTAATAAACTCAGAGGTGTCATCTTTGATGGCCACAACCGATTCAGTGACAGCAGTGGTTGCGGCGAAGGAGGAAGTAAAGCAGGCTGTCGCTGATGATTTAAACTCTGCACGTTCATCACCTTGTGAATGGTTTGTCTGTGATGATGACGAGAGTGGTGCAAGATTCTTTGTTATTCAGGTAGGAAATTTTTTCCTCTACAATTGTACTTTTTGGTTGTAGTTTGAAAGTTTTCAGTAATTTGGGAGAATTTATGAGCTCAAATATGATAAAATAATTATTATTGTGGTTCCCATTATTTATCTGCATGATATATAGCAGATTATAATTTAGAGTATTCGAAATTCCCTGTCAATCTTTCTCACTATTTTATTTTCAATAAACATGTAGGGTTCAGAGACAATGGCATCTTGGCAAGCAAACCTGCTTTTTGAACCGATTAAATTTGAGGTAATTGTCAATATTGCTGACTGTCATTCTGCTTGTTAAAGGAGATTTTCATTTTTTAATGGTTATAAATAAATACTTTTGAATCTTTGTTAATGCCTGCTACCAACTATCTATCCTAAAATTGACATAATATTGTGCTTTTTTTCCCCAGGGGTTAGACGTTCTTGTGCACAGAGGTATATACGAGGCTGCTAAAGGGATGTATGAGCAGATGTTGCCAGAAGTACATGCTCATCTAAAATCTCGAGGTTCTCGTGCAACTTTTCGTTTCACTGGGCATTCTCTTGGTGGAAGCCTGGCATTACTAGTAAATCTCATGCTGTTGATTAGGCAGGAAGTGCCCGTGTCCTCTCTACTTCCCGTGGTAACATTTGGTTCTCCATCCATCATGTGTGGTGGGGATAGTCTGCTAGAAAAATTAGGTTTGCCTAGGAGTCATGTTCAAGCAATTACAATGCACAGAGACATTGTTCCTCGAGCATTTTCTTGCAATTACCCTAACCACGTTGCAGAACTGTTGAAGGCTGTCAATGGGAACTTCCGTAGTCATCCTTGTCTCAATAAACAGGTAAAGTTCTGGTTATCCAAGTATTCTAATGTAGATAAAGAAATTTGTTTAATTTGAAATCTGACGAACTTGTTTGTGAATGTTTGCTGCAGAAGGTACTATATACACCAATGGGTAATCTACTGATTCTGCAGCCAGATGAGAAATTTTCACCAAGCCATCATCTCCTGCCTTCAGGCAGTGGTCTATATCTTTTGTGTTGCCCTTTGTCAGAATCCAAGGACACAGACAAGCAGCTCCGAGCTGCTCAGACGGTGTTCTTGAACTCACCCCACCCACTTGAGATATTAAGTGACCGTTCTGCTTATGGATCCGGAGGAAGTATCCAAAGAGATCATGACATGAACTCCTACTTAAAGTGTGTGAGAACTGTGATTCGCCAGGAACTTAACCAGATCCGTAAGGTCAAGAGGGAGCAACGACGGAAGGTGTGGTGGCCTCTTGTGTTAGCACGTGGAATGGATACCAGCATTGGTGCTGGAAGGTCCATGATATCAATCAACGTAGGCCAACGCCAGTCACCCTTCTCTGGCATGATACAAACAGGGAGACAGTCCCTGAAAAGGTTCAAGAGGCTTGTTACATCCCAGCATATTCATTTGTTTGTGCTGTTCTTGTTCCCTGCTCGCTTGTTACTCTTGGGAACATACAGCCTAATTAGCCTTAAATGAATTATTAATATGATTCATTATTAATCATGGGGGACAATTGTATAGGGCGAGGGACATGCTTAGTGGCACATCATTACACACATTAGATGATTCTTTATTCATTGATTTCAAAATTTAAACCATACGTTCTTATCAGTCCTTGCTTGTGGAAGAATATCACCGAAAGATTAATTAATATTTAGAACATTTTAATTGTTTTTGTTTTCAACTTAAGCAATGGGTCTTCTTGATTGTTTGGTTGGGCTAACAAAAAAATAGGTAAGACTTGCATAAATATTGTTCCAATTCTGCCGGTAGTCGCAATCGAGTGAAGTAAAAAATTGGTTTGCTTCGCCCTTTCAAGACGTCATTGGTGGACCAACATTAGCTGAATCCTCATCGATCAACGTGTTACTTAATCAAGCTACAACGTGTTGGCAAGAAATTAATTACTCGTGTTACCCGCGTATTCTAAAATTGCAAGTAGTTGTTACTTGAAAAAGTGAAAGATGAAGTGGTTGCTTTGCAGGATAGGTAGACAAGGAAAGACAGTGGCAATTCATGAAAATTAGTCAGATTCTGTTGTTTCCTTTTGATGTCTAGTTTTAAGCACATGCAGATTCACATGCCAGACCAAAAATAGCCGACAAAATTTGGAACCAGATTCTTTCGTCTACTCAACAAGTTCAAGTCTGCATTATACGGCTGGTGTTTTTCACTCACAAACAAAAACGTAATAGTCCACACCACTCATCCAAGTGGCTCCGTTGTCTATCCATCCAACAAAGCAAAATCGAGTCGCTATTATACATCTTGGACCTCAATTTTTCCAAATGTTGGCGCTTTTGGCACCATCATTACTCGACTACACGTCGATTTGGATATGGTTAAACAAAACCATTTTCCTTCTCATCATTTTCTTTTGGTACCAAGCCAGCAAAAAATATTTGATTTGGGTTACAAAAATAAAATATAACTCCCAATAGAAGGTCGAGAGAAATTAAATTAACCGATGAAACTCTTTATAAGATAACTCGCAAGTCAAGAGCATGGTGGATAAGTAAATATCATGAGTGACATTCGACATTTTTTCTTGTTCCTGTTGACTGATGCGGATGGTGGGTAACTACGCACTCGTTATTAGTAGTTAGGATCCTTAAATATAGATGACGGTTGGATATTTTATTCCTGGGTCAATCAAGTAGTTGTAAAGATTCAAAGTCTTCATGATTTCACAGCTCCGTTATCCATAGCTGCCTATCTACATAATTCATTGCACCATTATAAAGATCTTTTCATTGTCCATGGATCTACCACAAAAATTTTGTGTAATTAAGAAAATCAATAAAAAATATAAAACCTTTTTTCATTTAAGTTTACATTAACGTGTTAATTTATATAACAATATTCGGAGTACTGTGTATATTTTTTTGACAATAGAAATTCTTTTACGCATTATATTTGAATTAAATTAAACTTTTCTTTTTAAAGCGAATTAGATTAAACTCTGAAAAACTAAACTTAAAATTCAGTACGTAGCTTTATTTTGTTATGCATCAAATGCAACAAAGCATTTTGGGCTTCATACATGATGTCTGTATTCCAGTCATATTTTATTCCTTTCCGTTCTTTTCTTCACTAATTACAATCAAACAAACACAAGATTAACGCTGTGAAAAAATAGTTTGAAGATTAAACAGACCAGAGGTTCACTAGGAAAAGTTTAAAAAGAAAAAAAGGATGAGACTATGAATTTATGAAACATCTATTGTTGCATTAAACATTTATATAATTTTTTGGTATTAGAGATATTATTTAATGGAATAAACGTGTAAAACGGTTACGTGGGGTGCGGCTCAATGATATATGACGAATAAAATAAGTCTTATCAATTTACTAAAAAAATAATTTGTTAAACTGTATCACAATTCTATTTATTTAAAATTATTTTTTGAGTTTTTTTATATAAAATTAGCTCTTAAATTATTGTAGTTAATTTTATTTAATATTTATTTTTTAATAGATAATATTGTCAATCTGTTTAACCTTTATTGAAACATTTATAGTCCTTTTAAATAAGTATTTTTTAGCTTTAATTTTGAAAATTTCTTTCAAGTGGAGTAAGTGATACTAAATTTTTTAACATTAATTATTCTATAAATTATATATATACTTGAAAAATTACATATTAATTTTCTTTTTACTATGTTCTTTATGGATTGTAGAATCTGAAGTTGACAATGACTTTCGATTTATTTTTTTGAGAAAAAAATAATTTGTAATTTTAATTCAAAAATATTTTTTATTTTTGAATTGTATAATTAAAATTATTTTTAATTTTTAAATTACACAATATAAAAATAAAAAAGTCTTTTTTTTTTAATATAGGATGCAGAAAGAAACATATGGAGAGCTTCAGGAACAAAAACCTTTAGCGAATCGCCGAATAAGGGAACCCAATTTGTATGGGCCAGGCTGAATTGTGTATGGACCAGATGAGCCCATATCCTCTTGGATTTCACGATCTCGTCCTCCATCCTCCAAGATCAAAAAAAAAAAAAAGAACAAGAGAATTTTGGATGGTCTTGAGCAAGGTAATTAAGCTCAGTGAGGAGCGAGTGAGCAAGTAAATCAAGTTCCTTTCGAAATCTGGCGACCCAAACAAAAAACTTCAATCTCCACTCGTCTGTTTAGTTCCTTCTTCTGAATTCTGAAGATGTTTCTCACAAGGTGAATACCCCACTTTTGCGGAAAAATTGCTTTTCAATTTTTCTTCATTCAATGACGAAACGCATTAGGTTTTTTTCTGTTTGTTTAACTGTTTTTGCGTGAATGACATAGGACCGAGTATGACCGAGGAGTCAACACCTTTTCTCCCGAAGGCCGTTTGTTTCAGGTTGAATATGCAATTGAAGCAATCAAGGTTTGTCGCTTCACCCCCCATATATATATTCCGTCATTTTTTGTCCGTCTGTGACAAAAAAAGAGTTTACAGTTGTTCTTATTGTTTGTAAATGGGTTTATATTGGATTGCAGCTTGGATCGACTGCAATTGGGCTGAAGACGAAAGAGGGTGTTGTCCTTGCAGTTGAAAAGCGCATCACTTCACCTCTGCTGGTTCGTTTATTAACCTTTTATTTATGTTACTGGCATTTTATGATCTTACTCTGACATTTTTATGCATAAACGTGCTATTAGTTATTAACTACCATACTTATATATCATGGAATTAAGTAAGAAACACATAAATGTGCTTGACATAAATTGTATTTTTGGGGTTAAGCTGTTTGCTTTTGGTTGTACTTCTGAATCTTGGTTGTTGATGCTAATTTTAGATACAACATGAGAATATATTCATATATTTTGAAAAATAACGATGTCTACCGTAATTATTGTTTTATCCCTGTATTCTTCATTTTTGGGGTGAAAAGGGATCCTTTTCTTTTTTTGAGGGGGAGCGGGGGGAGGAGGAGTTGATGACCGCTTACAAGATATACTTTTATGTTCTGCACATGATAAACCTCTGGTCTCTACTTATATTGTAGCTGCAGTTAGTTTATATGGATTTTATTTGAGATAGAGACATAATTATCTTGTAGTTGTCACTTTTGCTTTGCACTATCATTTATTGCTTGCAAGAAATTCTCTTTCAGGAGCCTAGTAGTGTTGAGAAAATTATGGAAATTGATGACCACATAGGTTGTGCTATGAGTGGATTGATTGCTGATGCTCGAACACTTGTTGAGCATGCGCGGGTTGAAACTCAGGTATTTTTAACCTTGTAGCATATATTAGTTAGTTGATTAGTTAATGATTTATATATTTTGGTTTATTGTTCACAGAATCATAGGTTCTCCTATGGTGAACCAATGACTGTTGAATCCACCACTCAAGCTCTTTGTGACCTTGCCTTGCGTTTTGGTGAAGGTGATGAAGAATCCATGGTAAGGAGCTTCTCAGCTTTGATATTCATGTCTATTTTTTATGCTTCTGATTAGGAAAATTAATTTATGAGCTTTTCTTTGCTTCTTGTTTATGTATACTCTAGATGTATAGATGCCTTATATATTGCATTTGACAGAGGTTGATTGGAGATATAAGCAAGTGTTAGATACCTAACCAATTTTTCTATGCGCAGAAATCCTTTTATGCGTCAACTATTGAATGTTTGCCATTTATAATTAAATGTGCAATTTCTATTGCAGTTTGATTCAGTAGCATATGCCAACAAGCACTTATCTTTTGTACACAATACTAAATCAGTATGTTCCTGTTGCAGTGGATCATCTTGCATGTATTCTAACATGCCATTTCTTTTTCTCTTTGACAGTCTCGACCATTTGGAGTATCTCTCCTCATTGCTGGCCATGACGAGAATGGACCTAGCTTGTAAGTGTTTATTTTGCCTATTATGCAATGGCTTGTTGTATGTAGTGTAATGGAGTTATTCTTTTGGTTCATTTTTCTGTGTTTAGTCAGTGATTACATTAAATGTTTGTTTGTCCTGAATAATATCAGTGATTGTTTTCAATTTGTCATTGTTCATATTATTTTATTATTTATTTTTTTGGGGATTAGTGGAATTGCAAAGAAAGGAACTTTGCACAAAATTTATTTTCTTAAGAAGGGGATTTTTGCTTAACTCAATCTCACAAAACCGACATACAAGATAAGGTTTGTATCCACATATATATTATTATTAAATTATATCTGTTATCGATGATGTTGGATCTTTAACGTTCGTCATTACACCAAAGACTAGACATATTGATTATGAGACTTTGTATCTGTTTTTGTTAACCGTCTAATAGCTGGTGATATAATACAAGAGACCCAACAACCTTTGTTAGGATAAACTTTGATACTATCTTAAAAAGTCGATGCATGCATAAGTTAACTTCAAAAAACTAATTTGCTAGGTGAGGGTTGTGTCTACATATTAGGGTGTGTTCAGAAACAAATCGATAAAAGAAAACAGAAAACAATAGCTGACGCAAATTTGATAAATGAAAAAAATGAAAACTTTTGGATTGTTTTAAATTTTTTTCAAAAGAACCATGTGGTTCGGTTTGCAGTTTAGATGTTCAGAACTGGCCCAAATCGAACTGAAATATACCTTTAGAATAGTATTATTATTATTATTGTAAGTTATACATTTCAATATAAATACTCAATCTTACAAAGCTTCAAATGAACCAACGAATGTGGAGGAACATGAAGATTTGAATAAAGAAGGATGCATTGAGGGAGATGAAAGTAAAAGAAAAACTGTAGAAGAACCAACATCTAATAATGATGCCGGAGATTCAGACATCAAAAGACCTTGTAGGCTACATCTTGGTGTTGGGATCATTTTTCAAGAATTGATGGGACCTCTAAATCTAAATGTAATTGGGTGATAGGTTCAATCCGTATTACAGAACAAACAAGTCAAGTTCTTGACAACCTTTTATTGATAACAGCACTGTTTCTGCCAAAGTGGTAGAAAACAGTAAAGCATTTGACACTGAAGGACTTTCGAGAAGTCCTTTAATCTCCCACAACCCCTTAGTTCCTAGAATACAGTCAACTCCCCCATTTCCTCCCAACCCCTGACTATTTAATAGTCAGTTAACAAAGAAATACAACTGCAGAGGTTTTAACTGTTATATTCAGGTATTCCTCTTTTCCCTCCTTTTATAAACTCTTCCAAATCTATCATTGGGTAGTAAGGATTATGCCATTTGTTGCATAAATACAAAAAGTTTCCCAATGAGAAACTTGATCCTTCTCAACAAACCCTTATTTTTCCAAAAAAAAAATGAAAAAAAGGTGGGAAAGAAAGTAGTATTGTTCTAACCAGGTTTTGATGTTGATGCATGCAGACAAACACTTGCTAGTATGATCATTGTGGATGAGTGGCCTTTTAAGTTCGCTGAGGGAGAGGGATTCCGTTGTTTTATGAGTATCTTACAACCTAACTTTCCAATTTCGGGAAGGACTTTGATTGTTAGGGATTGCTGGCGTATTTAGCTTGATGAAAACCATAAGTTGAAAGATTTGGTTAGTCATTCAAATCAAGGTGTAAGTTTCACGATTGATAGTTGGACTTCTGAGCAAAATACAAGTTATCTTTGTCTTACTGCACGATATATTTTATAGTTTGCTTCAAGAATTCCATTTCTCTCCTTTTCCCCACATGAGGACAAGTCCTCTACTTTTCTCACTTAAAGCCTTTCTTTTTACTGTTCGACTGTTTGTTTCAGCTTAACAAAGTGATATAAGATTGTGATAAATGTAAGTTTTTCTAGAGTTTGTTTTATAAGCTATTTATTACAGTTTCTCTGAGTAACATAAAACCTGGCCTTTTTTAGATTCTACATTTTCTGAAAAAGCTTTTGGTTTAGGTTTACTCAAACATGTTAAAAAAATTAAATAAAACTTAAAGACGGCACTTTATATTTCGTCTTCCTTTCTCAAAGGAAGTAGAAACCCTGTCATTCTTTGCACTTATTTTATGGTTTAAAGAGAATATTATTTTAGATTCAACGCGTACCTTTACCTTCTCTTACCGTTGATTTGTAGCATGATTTTTTTGTGTTTCAGTCGTTTGCCCTGCTAATTCAACTCTCAATATGTATTGGTATTTTAGCTTGTGAATGGAAAGCCGTTCATTGTTACAACTAGCAAGTTTTTCTGTTGGAAACATTTGTGGGGTAGCGTGTAGGTCACTTTCCGGGAACGGTTTACTGTTCAATTGTAAAGTGTAAACAATTTCGTGTTCTTGAATATCATAGACACTAAGGCAGATCATGATATTCTGTTTTTTGTTGTCATAGGAAATATGTAGTTTTATATTGCTGCTGGTTTTTTTCCAGTACTCTTTCAATTTGGACTTATGCTTACTGAATTGATATGTTCCAATTATCAGATATTACACCGATCCATCTGGCACGTTTTGGCAATGCAATGGAAAAGCTATTGGTTCTGGGTCAGAAGGCGCAGACAGTTCTCTACAGGAACAATTCAACAAGGTACCAACAATTAAATCTTGATTGTTTCTGAACCTTATGTTTATAATAGTAAACTCATAGTTCACTAGGGTAAATGAACAAAGAGTGAAAACAAACAGAAATGAGGAGACCTCATTCTCATCACTCTTTGACAGGACAGGTGGAGTAGAAAGAAAACATGGTAAACAATAATTACCTTCCATTTTAGATAATGAATAAATAGAAGTAATACTATTCCAATAATATTTGTCATTTATCTGGAACCAAAAAAACTTTTAACTTTGCCTTCCAAATTTACCTAATTTGTAGTTTACTAACTGAGAAAATAAAACAAATCCAAGCCAGTGACATGCAGAATTGTATATTTTTTTTATTTAATCCTATTTTATTCCTCGCTTACCATGTAATTAAGTATACTTAAGTTAACTAACTATTCAGTTTACATTGCTCCCTTTTTTTTTCCCTTTCCTGACATTGCTACGAAGCAAAATGTCTTGTTCACCATCTGTGTATTATCTTGGAAAATGTTAAACTAGCCATTTTTTCTGATAATTTGATTGTCAAGTTAGTGCAATGCCGTTATCAAGTCGTTCCTCAATTGTTTTTGTCTTTGCACTGCCAATGTTGCTCTGAAAGATTGTCTCTCAATTGTTTTTGTCTTTTAGCTCAGAATGTTCTAAATAGGTGATTATTTTTCCAACATTACGCTGAACATACGATGCTCTAAGATGGGATTAAACCAATGCAATTTGGTGTTAATCTTTTATTTTGTGTAGGACCTAACCCTTCAAGAAGCCGAAACCATTGCTTTATCCATTTTGAAGCAAGTCATGGAAGAAAAGGTACGTTGCATGTTACATTTTTATGCGAATTGATTGACGCCCCACCCCTGAAAGGGATGGAACAAAATTTATAATCCTTTCTTTTGTATTTTGATATTAGGTCACTCCCAACAACGTTGACATTGCCAGGGTAGCTCCAACATATCATCTTTATACCCCCTCTGAGGTGGAAGCTGTGATAAGTCGTCTATGATCTTCTTTTCGTGATTTTTCCTTATTTTTAAGTATTATGCGGGAACTTTTTCGTGGATGATGCTACATCTGGTGCTACACTTGTGGCCATGTTGTATGCTGTACGAGATTCTGGTGTCTTATTTGCTGCATTCAGGATGAAATTGAGAACTAGAGGAAGGATTACAAGGCGAAGGAAAAACGAATTAAAAAATATGCTATTAAAAGAATTTTTTAAGATTTATTTTTAACCGCTTTTTAGTCGTCGTTGTCGAAGAAAATTACTCAGCTTGATCAATTATATCATCTTAAATACGGTTTGATGTTAGATAGTTCAAAAAATTATCCTATCGGGTTTAATTGTGAAAAAATAGAAACTATTTAATATTATTTACATATACAAATATTTCTTTAAAATTGAAATCTAATTATGATAAAAGAAATTTGAAGATGTTTTTACATTATTATGCTCGAGATAAATAGAGGTAAACTGGATCGGTTATTGTTTTATGTTCATTTTTTTCCTAACCGTTCTGTTAACTTGGATAGGTATCATTCTTAATGAACAGTCATAAGCATCGTGTTAGTTCAAGTATAGTATAATTAATTTTGACGTGATTGTATAATTTTAGTAGTGCTTGGTCCAATCTCATTCCTGAAGATGGTAGTTATATATCTACTTTTTTAGGTAGACGTGGTTTAAAACGTTTGAAATATGTCTAATAACATTGTGAAAAGGAGATGGGTATATGCACAGGGACGATGTCGCTGTGGTCTCGTTTGTTAAACATACACGAAATCATGTTGCTGCTGCGTCATGAAGGAAAAGAAAAGTTCAACATACACGAAATCATGTCGCATGAAAGAATCTATGCATAGCTGCTGCATCATGAAGAAGGAAAAGAAAATCAGAATACAGAAACTTATGAATTATATCATCCAAAAGTAAAAGTGCACCTTAAATAGATACATGTTTTCAATCGCTAGCAGTCTGGTTTTGGACACTAGTTTTTTGTAACAGTAGCGTTAACAGTCCAAAAACATAGTTGTACTTTATTGAAGGGTGGTTCGGAAAACTGGGTTTTCAATGCATCACAACCAAGCTCTGCAGGCCGTTGATCTGAAACAATAGCCATTGAAGAGACTTGTATAGCCTTTCAAGGATTATTTTTTTGTAGTGTTTGAGAAGCATGTGCAGAGGTACAAGAGGCGATCCTTTTCTTTCGGGGGAACGTGCATTTTTAACATATATAAATGGATTAATTGTTTTATTTTGAATCCATACATTTAAATTCAAATTTATCCAATCCATCCATTCCACACCTATTCTGAACAAAGAGTAAAGCTGTAAACCCTCTCAAGTAACCAACAAAAAGTGAACAAGGAGCAGATACTGCTGATTTTATTCATGTGAGGAGGCATCACGTTTCCATTATACAGACATCCTAGACTTATTTTACTTGACAATAAAACAAGTGGAAGATAAAGGGAACACTAGGATCCTCACTTATATTGTTCTTCTCAAGGAGTTCATTTGCCTTAAATAGAATAGAATTGGAGGCACAAACTGAATCAAAGATCAATTTTTCCTGCCAAGTACCAAGAGTGTACTGCTAGACTCCCAAAAGACATTATGTTGGCAAGAGAGGATAATCCATGAATCATACCAAATTTCTTATTCATGGCTTTAAGTTTTGGGTTTGACTTAGCAACTTCCACATTTTTCGACCACCCAACTTCCTCCCCTATACTGTTTTCTCTCTCCACCTTATGCCTTTGCTTCATCATCTGCATCAGAAAAACAAAATGCTCTGATTCATAAACTAACAAATAGTATAGTATAATGAATGTTGGCAGCTTAACAGCATAAAATGTTGACATGACTCAGGTATTCGTAAGAAGATACTGTCATTAATGTGACTGGTGAAAAGTGAAATATAACAGTTACTGTGCGAGCAGTACAAGAAATAAGAGATTACAATCCTTTACAAATTATAAAATTTACTGATGACTATATAAAAAAATATGATTTTGTGTCACGGAAGAATGCTCAATAAATAAAAGCAAAATATGAATGTCCAAAATCCTTGTGTAGAAAGACAGAAAAAACTTGTAATCAGAACTGATATTGATGATGATAATAATAATAGAAGTCAGATTCAACATAATGACAATAAATTAAGTTCAGTTATAGATCTTCCCTTTTAAATAAAAAATGGGAATGGTAAGAAAGCAGCAGCCAATTTATCAAATTTAGATGAACATAAGTCATACATTTGACTGATTTAGTTGGCCTTCATTTAAGCCAACTGAAATTTCAGCACACTTTTTATTTTTTTTAATGAACAAACTTTAGTTGTTAATACAATAACTTTTGTCAGTGAAAATTCTCTCACAATCCATCCCTTCCTCCTTCCACTTTTACCACCACATCAACCTCATATCCCCTTAAACATTAGTACAATTAACATTCAGACAAATGCTTAGTTTCCTTTTGCAAAATGTCTCCTCAGTCTAGTTCATTTATACACACATATCAAACTTGACAAGATCTTAAAATGAAATCAAACTTCTTTAACCACTGACACTAAAGGTTTTACATCTTGACTTTGGCAAACTGAATTTGCTATGCATGCATGTAAAAAATACACAGACCAACACTTCGATCTTTACTATAAAAACATAGTCCAAGTGATAGTTTACACCATTCAATCTGCCATTTTAAGTTTCCATTGTAACAAATCGGGAAAAGCATTTAAAGACCTTGTTTGTTTTACTCGTGAGAAAGATGAAGCCATGCCAATAAAGTTTTTCTTTACCTCGATGGTCATAGGTGTGAAGACAAACAAGTTGGTAAGATTGAACGCAAAGGAAGAGAGCAAAAACCCAAGCTGGTATCTCTCAGTAGTGGAGGAAGTTTTCCACGGGTGAAGGTAGCCAAAGGAAGCCACCGATACGGCGCAGCACACCCCCACCATCGAGAAATACGCCGGAAACATCTTGCTCTGCAGGTTCCCAAACTGATGCCGCGGCAGGTTTCTGAATCACAAAATTCAACAAAATCATAACCAATTTTCACAGCCACAGCAAAGAATTCATAAATAGCCAGAGATCCCAAATCATCTAGTCACGCTCAAAATGAAGTATATAAGAAAAGCCCCAAGCTTCCCAAGGTGAAATTGGACCCAAACTCAAATTTTTAAGCATGATTGAGAAAAGGAAAAGGGGTGATAAAAAAATGCTTACTTAAACATAATGATGCCGCCGATGAAGGTGACCCATAGAGCGGCACCGAATGCGGTGGAGAAGCTGAGGAGGTGAGCGAGTTTGAGGTAGGTGGAAAGAGTGGGTGATTTTGAACCCAGAGTCTCCGGTGAAAATATGACTCCGACGGCTAAGAAAGCCACTGCGGTGATGAACCGACTAAGCCAACCCATGCAGCAGAAGATGAAAGTGACTGAGTGATTAAGTGAACAGTAAATGTGGTTCTGCTTCTACCAAGGGACCAGAACACTGAACGAGGTGGTCTATAAGTTGAAGCAATAAAAGATGCTATTAAATCTTTCTCTACCTACCAAACCGAAACCAACCTACCAGCCCGTTGAAATTAAAATCCGGTTTACTTCACTTCCTTGTGGCCATTTCTTTCTGCACCCCTAACTTTTAAAGTCTCTCTTTTGCCCTTATGAAAATTAAACGGTCTTCTTTTCTTCTTCCAACACTACCTTCGTCCCTCACATCCTTTATTAGAATTAGGATGGTCAAAAAATCTAATTTTCTTGATCCAATCCATTTTTGCTCCGATCCAATCCATTTAAAATTCATTTTATTAAAATTTCATTTTAATGTATCTGGATCTCAATCTAATCTACATTTTATATATTTTATGGATTAAATATTCATTCTATAAATCAAGATTTTCAAATATGGATAATCCAAATTTTCAATTTAAATTTTTAGTTGGGTTAGGCTAAAGGTTGAGATGAACTAGGCTAAATTCAGACTCAGACGTAGAGATGGCAAATAAATTCGCCCACCGTGGGTATTGCCCGAATTCGTCCCCGTTTTGACGGGGAATCCCCGCATTGACTGGGTATGGGTATGGGTACGAGGAATCCCCGACTTTTTCAATTGGGTATGGGGATAATTATGGGGATGTACATATCCCCGCCATATCTCCGTCATCGTTTAAATTATTAAAATATTCACAATTAATTAAGTAACCATATATATCTATATATATATATATATATATATATATATATACATATTTTTTTTTTTCTTTCAATTTTTTATTTCTTCTAGTTATTTGATTTGTCATGAAACTCATTCACATCTTCAATATATTTTTCATCTTATCATAATATTTATGTAATTATGTTAAAATGATGTATGTCAATTAAATTTTTTTTTGTCTCATATTTGAATATTTCTATTATTTTTTAATATTTTTATTCATTGTATATTTTCTTTTCACATGAGTATGTTTAATACTCTCAATTTAAGTGTTTAATAGCATAAACCTTTCATTTACTAGGTAATATAAAAAAAATTACTTATTTTTATTAATTTTTGTTTCATTTGAAGAACTTTTTTATTTCGCTAAAACAATTATTTCTCAACCATTGATTATATATGTTGATATTTGAAAAATGTTCTTAGATGTCTAAGGTATTTTTCATCTTATCATACCCTTAATTATATATTTGTTTTCCTTTGTGCAATTTCTTTCAGTAGTTTCTCAAATTGTTTCTAAGACATACATTTAATAATTTTTTAATATTTTTATTTGTTATTTATTTTCATCATGTAAAATACTATTTCAGTATATTTTATCTAATTATTTTTTATTTTCTAACTCATTACATCAATTATACTGTAATTTTTCACTATAATTGTATAAATAATTTTTATTTACTACAATATCAAAATTTAATGTAATTGTCATGAATATTTTTTTATTATTATGTTTATTATTTCTTATTTGCGTCATTTTGAGTAAGTGATGTATTATCATTTTTATTAGTGTATAAAAAAAGAGATTCATTAGAATTTAAAAAATTGAAGTAAACAAACATTTAAAATATATTTTAATTTGAATATTGTTTTCCTTTAATTTTTTTAAAAAATATTTTTAAATTTTATCAACTAGGTTTCATTAATGTTTGCAGTTTGCAAATTTAATAAATGTTTTAGTTCTAATAAAATTTTATTTGGTATTCTAATCTAAAATTTAAACAATTATAATTTATTTCAAAGTATTTGATATCAAAAAAAATCATCATCCTAATATTGAATATTTGATAATATTATATTTCCTTTACCGTAATTTTTTATTATTTTATAAAAATTAATTAAAATTTATATTAAAGTAGTAAGGAAACGAGTACGGGTATGGGTACGAGATTATACCCGTTACCCGGCGGGGATGAGGATGGGATAAAACTTTGATACCCGTTGGGTTTGGGAATGGGGATGGGGATGAATTTTTTTTACGGGGATGGGTATGGGATAGCGAAACTCGTCCCTGCCCCGTCCCGTTGCCATCCCTACTCAGACGGGCCTTGCTTGATGACCTCTATGGACCGGGCAGGACCGACGACCCTGAAGGGTTGGACGAGCCTGACGACCAGAACAGACTTTGCAGGTCTAAAGACATGAACGGGCTAGGCGAGCCCGAAAAACCGAACGAGTTGATCGGGCCCAACGCCTCGAAAAAGTTAGGGGAGTCCGATGACCTGAACGGGCCAGGTGGGCCCAAAGACCCGAACGAATCAAGCGGACATAATGACCCAAACGGGCCAGGCGGGCCTAAATACCCGAATGAGCCATGTGGGCTCAAAGACTCGAACGAGTTAAGCGGGCACAAAGACCCAAACAGGCCAGGCGGTCCCGATGACCCGAACGAGTCAAGTGAGCCTGAAGACCATAATGGGTTAGGCAGTCCCAATGACCCGAACAGGTCAGGCGGGCCCGAATACCTGCACGGGCCAAGCGGACCCGATGACCCGAATGGGCTAGGTGGGCCCAAAGACCTGAACAGACCAGGTGGGCTTGATGACCCGAACGGGTCAGGCGGTTCCGAAGACCTGAATAGGCCAAGCGGGCTAGAAGACTCAAATGGGCTGGGATGGGTCGACCCAATGACTCGGACGGGTCGTGCCCGACGACCTGTATGAACAGGGTAGACCCGACGTCCTTAATGGACTGAGCGGGCCCGACGACCCCGACAGGTTGAGTCGACCCGACGACCTAGACAGGCTAAGTTGACCCAACGACTCAGACGGATTGTGCCAGAAGAGTCGTACAGACCGGGCAGGCCCGATGCCAGAAGGGGCCAGGCAGGCCTAAAGACCTGGATGAGCTAGGTCAGACTGACCTGACGATTCAGGCAGGTCGTGCTCGACAACCTGTACGGACTGAGCAAGCTCGAGACCTCGATGGCCCTTGCGAGCTCGACGACCCGGACAGGTTAAGTGGTGTTGGCCTTAAAGACATAAGTTTTAGAAAATTCAATTTAAATTTCTTTTATAAAAAATGGATTATGGATTTTGAACTTGATCCAAATATTTGGATTAGATTTAAATCTTGATCCAAATATTTGGATATGGATTTTAAAAAAATCCAAACTTGTTTTGCTGAAAAAATGGATTTGGGTTGAAAATCTAATCCAATTATTTGGATCTAAAATGGATGAGGATTGGATCATTAAAAATCCAATCCATGCCCACCCCTATGTATTAATTAGGAGATGATGATGATGTTTCACGTTTTTGTGCAAGAAAAAAATTGATGATTTAGTGTTGAAAAATCTAGAAACTGCATCAGATATATCTTCAAATGATCCTCTTGGTGTGATATTTGGAAAAGAATATCCAGGACAGGTTAGAGGACTTTCATTTGGAGCTTGTCCTACACTTGCTTTCCAGCAATGTCTGACTGCAAAATTAAGTGGAATCAACTTTGCTTCATCTAGTGGAACTTCATCAAATACGGAAGACAAGTTTGTAAAGATGTAAAGTGAGCTTGCAACTATCAAGAACCAAATGAACCAAATGCAAACAGTGCTTGCCTATATTGCTTCTAGAAAATTTCTTAAACTTATTCCATTACTATTTTAAAATTATTCAAATACTTATATATTTTTTTTCATTGCATACACAGGATCTTCAAAGTGGTGCACCGTCTCCAAATGGTGTAGCAATATCAAGTGGTGGAAGCAAAACTGATTAGGATTAGGTTTAAATGTAGATTTGTATTACGATTTAACAATGACTTTTAATATTGTCTATTTTATGCTTAGATATTTCAACTCCTATGCACTTTGAAATTGTTGAACAATTAATGAAATTTCTTCTTTTGTTCATTTTTATCTATATATTAATATATTTTGTTTAGAGTTTTATCATTTTTATACAATTTAGATTGTGATTATTAAGGAAAAAAATATTGAATTATGAAATTATAATTATAGTTGGATAATAATAAATAATAAAATATTGAATTATGAACTTATAAATATAGGTGGGTGATAATAAATAGTAAAATATATTGAATTATAAAATACGCGTGAATAAATAAATATAATAAAATATTTTATTACAAAATAATTTATAATAATAAAATATAAATATTGTAATGTGATTTCTGGTGTTTTTAAGTGTCACTATTTTCAATGGATTTGTTTTGCAATACGTAAATAACGTCATTTTTAACTGTTATTAATTACCCCTTTAAAAAAATGCCACTTTATATAATGTACAAAATGACGTTTATTGCGGCATTTCACTTCAAAACGCCATATTATTCTTTTTGGCAGCAGAAATTACGACGTTTTCAAAAAATGCTAGGGACTAAAAAATGACGTTTAAAAATGCCGCAACGTACAAAATTAAACGCCACAACTTACACAATTTTTGTAATGCCACAAAGGCAAATAATAATCCCCTATTTGTGACCTCATAACTTATGTCGCACAAAGGCAAACCCAAAATTCGAAACAAATTCCTCAATATTTGCATGAGAAATGCTTACTTTATTTAACTTGCGACCATTAGAGACTAGTTTCAACTTTCCTCGGTCTTACACGTAATATGTGTGTTATCATATTATATAAATCACATATTCATCGTCAAGTTAACAAGAACATAAATTTTGTCTACTTACCTCATTATCCCAAAGTTTCAAAGCCACGTGATCAACATATAGAAGTAAAGAGGTGTTTGATGGGCCTCTACGAAACCCTTATTCACGTTATTCATTATCACCAGTCATCTCAGTTGCAACAACAAAGTTCACATATAAAGTTTCACTATGGTTCCTCCTATGAGCAAATGTTATGGGTCTTTATCTTGTAGCATCTTTGTTGCTTCCAACATGGGTAGAACTAACACTTTTTGTCCTAACCATTTCTCTGTATGAACATCATGATTCAAAATCAACACAAAAAATAATTATAACATAAAAAACCTAAGTTTAACCTACTCCTTAAACAACTTAAAATGATAACACCAAACCCCACCAACAAATCAGTAAATACAAAGAAAATAAAAATCTAATACAAACTGGATTGCCTAATTCAGAAGTCATTATCAGATTTGGAAACCTATTTCATATTGGGTAATCCGGTAAAATCCTACTGGACTGATCAATTCGAAAAAGATTCCCAAATCCAGTAGTGACTTTCGATTTGTATTGAAACTTTCTTCTTTTTCCTCCTCTCCGCCGACAACCATTTGCACTTGAAACTCAGCTATTACAAAATTAGGGGTGGCAAAACGGGACAACCCTATCCGTTTTAGCTCACTAACTTTAACTTTTTTTTTATTTTGTACTGGAGGCCTAATATAATTTGTTTTTTTTTTATTTTGGTACATTGGAATTGCAAACAATCATAACAAAAAGAAGCATACCCCATAAATCTTGTTCAACCTCGTTGTCTTCAACCTCCATCTCCAACATGCAACAACCTCGTCATCTTCAATCTCGTTCAACAATAAAATTAGGGTTTTCAACCAACGTTTTGGGCTCCAACCAACGTTTTAACCAACACAGAAGGAAACCCTAATTCCTAAACAGAAGAAAACCTTAAATCCTGAATAGAACAACATGCAAGGAGAAAAAAAAAACAGGGAGATGACGCCGATGACACATTTTGAAACCCTTACGCAAGGAGATAGGAGGTGCCTCGCGACAAGATCGAAGGTTCATCACGATGAGATCAGAGGTGCTAGCGTAGATCTCACCCTCATCGTTGTTGGATCTGTCCTTACTCTTGCTATCAGATCTCGCCTTTGTTGTTGTTGGATCTAGTCCTCATTCTCACCCTCGTAACTATTGGATCTAACTCCACCTTCGACCTTTGCATCTAGTGTATCGTCGACTTGTTTGGATGTGTTTGTGTCGTGTTGTGCTTACATGGAGTCTCCTGGTGGTGTGGTGGTTGGCTACGTCGAGTCAAGTGTCGTGGTGGTGGCGTGAGACGAGTTGTCACTGCCCTCGATTGTCGCGTTGAACGATGGCTAGCTGTGAATGAGGAGAATGATAAAATAGAATGAATGACAAAGGAGAGAAAAAGACGAGAGGAGACGACAGTGTTACAGTGAGATTGGTGGCTTGGCTTCTTTGTGAAATTTTGATGCTCCATGACTTGCACGTGCACATAACACATGTCAATGGTTACACATCACATGTTTATTTTTTAGTAAAAGTGGGCTACAAGCTGGCCCGTTGGGTTGGCGGGCCGAGCTAGTGAACGTTGCAGGTTACATTCTCAGTCCTGGCTCGTGTTTTGGGGCGGATTGGCATGTCAGAGTTGACCCTTTTTGCCATCTTTACACAAAATGCAAACATTGTTCAACATACCTATTGTTTTTTGCACCAAACAGAAGAAGGGAGCGATATTGATAGTGCGACGTCCTTGTCCTTGTCCTCGTCCTTAGAGGTTCAATTGTGTAGATAGGATAATGCACGATGTTTGTTGCCAGAGCAGTGGAGATGAGTTAAGAGAGATAGGATGTAACAACGACACGAAAAACAAACAAGAAGATGGGTTGTAAGGGGGTGGATCGGGTGCAGCGACAATGTTAGGAAAGGGGAAGATAGGTGAGAACTTCACATTAGGGTTTTTAAGAGGGTAAATGTGGGATTTTGAAACCTAGAGGGTTCAGAATGAAAAAGGGGATACATGAAGAAAGGGCCATTCCTTTCGTTATGGAAGGGGTTTTCTTCCTGCACCCCAAATATTTCTTTTGCACCTCCAAACTTTTCTTAAATTCCAAAACTACCCTTTTACTATTTTAAAATTTTAAATCAATCAATCTCTATTTCTCTCTCTTATTTAATGTCTCACTTTGTTTTGACTAAACCCTAGCCGCCGCTCACCCCCCAATCTCTCATCTGCCCCACTCTCCTCTCTAACGTGCCCCACTCGTCCTCTCTAAGGTGCCCCACTCCTCTCTATTTTTTGTTCGCTCTCCCTCTTCCCTTCACCATTCCTCTTCATTAACAGGTAAGTAAACATATCCCTGTTGTATATTTTAATTTTTTAATTCTTTTTATTGTTTCTGCCATGTTTGTTGCATCGTATATAGTCATTTTTTTTATTTGAGTATAGATCTGTAAAAACACAAACCTGGAAGTCGACTTCCATAAGTGACGGAAGTGGACTTCCACAGAACAAGTTTCGGAAGTGTAGATCACGCAAAAACATAAAAAATGGCACTTATGGAAGTCGACTTCCGTAAGCCATCAATACCGGAAGTCGACTTCCGTAGTTAAAAATAAGTTCCGTGAAGTGACTTCCGTAAACATTATTGACTTCCGTAAGAGAGTATGACTTCCGTAGAATCGTGGTGTGACATCCGTAGAAGACGCGACTTCCGTAGGCGTGACTTCCACTTCCGTAATGCCGTGTTCCGTTTGTAATTTTTTTGTACTTCATTTTAATTTTAATATAAATAATTTTGATATTAATTAATTTTAATTATTATTAATTTTAAATAATTAAAATTTAGAATAATAAAAATTTTAGTTATTTACGATGTTGAATAATTTTAATTTTATTTAATTTTATTATTGAGTAAATATAATTTAAAATAATAATAATTTAAAATAATTAAAATTTTAGTTATTTACGATTTTGAATAATTTTAATTTTAATTAATTTTATTATTGAGTAAATATAATTTTAAATAATAATAATTTAGAATAATTAAAATTTTAGTTATTAACAATTTTGAATAATTTTAATTTTAATTAATTTTATTACTGAGTAAATATAAATTTAAATAATTATAAATTAGAATAATTAAAATTTTAGTTATTTATGATTTTGAATAATTTTAATTTTAATTAATTTTATTATTTATTAAATATAAATTTAAATAATTATAATGTTGAATAATTAAAATTTTAGTTATTTATGATTTTGAATAATTTTAATTTTAATTAATTTTATTATTGAGTAAATATAATTTTAAATAATTATAATTTTTAATAATTATAATTTTAGTTATTTACGATTTTGAATAATTTAAATTAATTTTATTATCGAGTAAATATAACTTTAAATAATTATAATTTTGGTTATTTACGATTTTGAATAATTATAATTTTAATTAATTTTATTATTGAGTAAACATAATTTTAAATAATTTTAATTTTGAATAATTTTAATTTTAATGAATTTTATTATTGAGTAAATATAATTTTAAATAATCATAATTTTAAATAATTATAATTTTGAATAATTAAAATTTTAGTTATTTACGATTTTGAAAAATTTTAATTTTAATTAATTTTATTATTGAGTAAATATAATTTTAAATAATTATAATTTTAAATAATTATAATTTTGAACAAATTTATTGAAATTTATTTTAATATTAATTTAATTTAATTAATTAAAATATTAATTCATTTTATTTATAATTAATTATAATTTTGAATAATAATAATAATATATTATAATTTTGAATATTAATAATTATAAATAATTATTATTTTGAAAAATTATAATTATTATTTATAATTTTGGATAATTTTAATTAATTATATTGTTTGAATAATTTTAAATTACATAATGGCTAGGACAAGAAGAGCACATCGTGGTGGCTCAAGTTCTTCACATGCTGAGGCTTTTGAGTAATAGCCTAGGCAGAGACCTACTGCATCTGTTCGCAGAAGAGGTAAGTGTCATCACAGAGAGAGTGTGGTCCATCATCTCATGGGGAAGCTGGTTCATCAACTGGTCATGGAGAAGCTGGTCCATCGTTACCAACTCCTACTGATATTCATGAGGAGCAAGAAAATATAATTCACCATGAGGAGGTTGTTGCCGGGCAGGACCACGATGTTTTAGGAGGATTTCCTGGAGGACCCGAGGATACATCTTTGTTGACTGGATTTGCTGATCATGTTGCATGTGCTATTTGGGATGGCCAAGTTAGTATTGTACTTTAATAATTTATTTGTTGAAATTGGTGGATGAATTTAAAATATTTGTATAATGGTTTTTATTAGGACCGAGTGGACATGAAGTTAGTGTCCCATGGCAAGAAATTGAAAAGATTCGGAGTTTGTCATGCAGTTGTTGAGCCATTTGTTCAAAATTCAGGGTTGATGCCACTATGTGATATAATATATGAATATCCTGATAAGTGTCTCATACTAGCTTTTGTTGAGAGGTGACATAGAGAGACCAGCAACTTTCATCTTCCTTTTGGAGAGATGACTGTGACATTAGACGACGTTTTTGTCCTTCTCCATTTGCCTATAGTTGGAGAGCTTTTAAGCAATGAAGCATTAGACTTCGATGTTGCTCTTCAGTGTGTGATTGATCTTTTAGGCGTTGAACGGTCGAAGGCGTCATCTGAGTTGAATCATTGTCGCGGTCCTTATGTAAGACTCAGTTGGTTGAGAGACGTCTACACTGAGTGTTGTGACAATCAGCAGTGGTAGTTTGCGGCACGGGCGTATCTGCTGCATCTTGTTGGCTACACCATCTTTGTGAATAAGAGTGCTACCTCCATCAACGTCTTGTACCTCAATATGTTTGCAGATTTGCAGTCTTGTGGAAGGTTTGCATGGGGAGCTGCTGCATTGACACATCTTTATGAGCAGCTTAGCGATGCCAGCCTTGCCCACACCAAGCAATTAGTTGGATATCTTACTCTTTTACAGGTACAAAATTATTTTTCAAAAATTAACTTTTTACTTTGGTCATATTTTTTGTTTCGTTGTTGAAAAATCTTTGCATTTGTTTGTAGAGTTGGATATATGAGCACTTCCCAGGATTGGGAAGGAAGCAAGTACTAGACAGCTATAATGAACAGAGACCTCGGGCGACGTGTTATGTGACACTGAGACTGAATTGTACTTTGCTTGAGGTTAGGGCACAATTGGATGCATTTACGTACAATGGGGTCATTTGGAACCCCTACGCAACACATCGAGTTACTCGTCCTCTTATGAACATCGCTATATTTTGTGGCTTCATCCGGTTGGGAGAAATTGTGCACCGTCATCTGTCGGACTGTGTCTTGCGCCAATTTGGGTTTATGCAGCATATCCCGAGGTCTCCACTTTCTATTGGTGATTTCGGCTTAGCAGACATTGATGCTCGATGGATTCGCTTTGCGGGTCATGTGTTGAAAGGTTTGCTTCCAGCTATACCTCCTTATTCTTATGTAGATGGCTACCTATAGTGGTTTAGACAGGTATCTCATCCGTATATTATTCCGGGTAACCATGACGATCGACCTACTTTAGTGCCCCAACTTCGATGACATGTACTAGATGATCTTCCACCGCAGAGGAGATCACCCGATTCATCATTCGACTTATCTGTAAGTATTTGAAAACTAGATTTCAATACATGTAAATTATTTAATTTACTTCATTTCATGTTGTCATTACAGGGTGCTATTAGACGCATGATTTCCGTCTTACAGAGGATGGTAGATTGTCGCGATGTGAGTGAGGGGATAGTAGCATGGGAACACACTAATGAGGCGTTGCGGATAGGTCGTCAGACAGTTGAAGAATATGGCAGCAATAATAGAGGAGGTCGAAATGTGTGAGGGAGGTGGTCTAGTTCTGTATAGGAGACCTTTTTATATTCTTATGTGAACTTGACTTTATTTCTATCCTTTATATTAGTTAAATAGTCATGAACTTTTGATATTTTATGACGTAGAACTTCTTATTTTTTTAATCACATAATTTGTTTTAATGTATGTTTATATGCAATTATTTTCTTTATTGAGTTAATGGTGATTGCACTAAGGCCAAAATATATTCGTCCCTTGGCCAGAAGAGTTATAATTTTATAAATATGCTGAATAATTACAAATAGTTTTTAATGTCTATATGACAAAATATTGAGTTACAAAAATAACTATCCTTAAAAAATTAAATACAAACATTAGTCCATGCCCAGGTCCACATAACTAGTATTCACACCCATCAAGTGCACAAATGTCTGCATCCTGTTAACGTAAAACGCAGACCAAGCTCGAGCCTCGGATAACAATGTGTAGATGATATGATATCTACCATGGGTATAGGACAACCATCTTTTAGGTGAACATGTAACAAATGAATGATGTGATACATTGAAATTGTAAATCAAATAAAAAAAACAATTATGTTACTTGAACAAAATGAGAATCGTGAACATGTCCTATACATATTAGCTTATGTTGTTTTGAATCAATTGGTGGTCTGGTACGTAGTGGAAAAACTGTAATGTTTTGCCGTGATGATAAGCAGACTAAGATAACATTATATCGATTAGCAATCGCGTAGCCCATATCGGGTATAGTCATCCACTTATCCATATTAGCCTGTAAATAATGTAAATAATGATTAATATTGGTTAAGAAACGTATTTGTAAGAAGTGAACAATAAAGTTTCAGGAAACGAATATAACATACCTCTGCTTGCGATTCCACTAACAATGACTTCCTTAATTCTTCAAGACGGTCATAAGATCCTACTAATCTTGCGTATTCATCACGCCATTGACTAAGTTCTTTAAAAAGATCATGTCGGATTAGGGGCCACAATTCCTCACCCATCTCTAACAAGGCAACAATACATTTATACCCACAATGGCCATCAGCAACCACATCAACAACATTGACAATGTAAAGGTGACAGATAGGATTAAATTGATCTAACATCGAAATTGCACTTTCTTTACATTTCCTTTTAGATTTTGTGTCACTTTTCATGGAATGACCACTGTGAGAGGAAAAGAAGGCGTCGACATGCTCAAAGTAGGATGGATCACGCTTAGTGGATCGTTCTGATCGATGACCTTTTTTTTGTTGTGCACCTTTGGTTTTAACTTTTTACATTGGAGCCACCATTGATGTCATTGCAGGACACACAATTTCATATAACTTTTGTTTGATTGTTACTTTTCCTGCAATGCCGACTTCACTGAAACGATTCACAACCATATAAATTTCCTTGTCTATGCATAACCTAGGAAGCGATTCATTTGATGAAATATTTGAGAAGCTTAATCTAGTCTACATTATATGAAGAACAGTCGGAGGAATCACCCCATAGACATATCGTGCTAATTCACAAGCACACGGTAAATCATATGTTGCTCTCAACACACATCCACAACTCTCGTTGTCAAATCCTATATGATTGACTCGTTCAACCTCATCAACAATGAGTCCTAAAGCATGTCTTGATACAATTCCAACCAATCTTTTATACATGCCTCCCTTATACGCGTCACTGATTAGATTTATACTTTTTTTCAAAAAATGCCTTGATTTCATTATGTTAGAGGATAATAACGTTATGGATTGCATCCCAACACGAGCATAAGTCTCCCATACTACTTCCTAGAACTTTCTTCAGGCTCCAGTGCGCTGATTCAACCCTATTATATTTAACATAAACAATATTATAA
>Ga0214542_1002650_pt1 | contig 36883 bp, 35 predicted proteins | sample CNSS1metaG_FD_160096 | JGI IMG/M metagenome (GOLD analysis project Ga0214542, IMG submission 160096) | Root nodule microbial communities from cowpea collected in UCLA plant growth center, Los Angeles, California, USA - CNSS1 | ecosystem: Host-associated > Plants > Roots > Nodule | place: USA...
AAACTAGGGTTGTGAGAAAATGCGAATGAGTTGTAATGGGTGTCGTGTGTTGCGAAAAGGGTGCAGTGAAGATTGTAGCATAAGACCGTGTTTGGAATGGATCAAGAACCCAGAATCGCAGGCTAATGCCACCGTTTTTCTTGCTAAGTTCTATGGTCGTGCTGGCCTCATGAATCTCATCAACGCGGGCCCTCAAAACCTCCGACCAGGTTCGAATTCTAAATTACAATTGATTTTTCTTTTAATTCTTTAATTTTCTTGTTGCATGTTTAAGTTCTTTGGAGCAAAACTCAAATCTAATCTCGTCAAAAAATTTATGTGGTGTTTCTTGGCTGATAGAAGTTTCAACACAGTTTACTAAAGAAATCTAAGGAAAAATCTTACATGCAGTTGTCTAAACACTACATTTTTTTTTTTGAGAAAGGAAATTTTGTTAGTAAAGGTTAAATTTTCACAGGTTTTTTTTTCTTTTATTTTCTATTTTTTGGGTTAAACTGGAATTTAAACTGAGTTTTTTATTTAAATTCTTTTTAAAGTGTCAAAGAAAACAATTTTGGGCACAAAGGATCTTGCATGCAGTTATTTAGAAGCGTGTAATTGATTATGGTGATTTTTGTTTGCAGCGATTTTTCGTTCGTTGTTGTACGAGGCATGTGGTCGAATTGTAAACCCAATTTACGGGTCAGTGGGTTTGTTATGGTCGGGGAGCTGGCAGCTGTGTCAAGCCGCCGTGGAAGCCGTTTTGAAAGGCGAGCCGATCACACCGATCACATCGGAAGTGGCGGCGAATGGGCGGGCCCCACCTCTGAAGGCATGCGACATTCGCCACGTGTCCAAAGACGAAAACTCGGCGAACCGGACTCAAAAGGCCAAGACTCGAGTCCGGGTTAAGCGAACCGGCGGCGACGTAGTTATCAAACCGAAAGCCTCGAAGGCGACTGGGTTTGTTCCGGTTGAACCGGAGGCGAACCAGACTACGAGTCATGAGTCGGGGCTGAGCCACTTGTCGGAAGCGGCGGCCATTGTGGAAGGAGAGAGCAAAGAGAGTGAAAGTGTGGTGTCGGTGGAAACTTGCAACCTATTCGGTGAGACAAAGACGAGTGATCGAACCGGTGAAAGTAGTGATGAAATTGGTTTGGAATTGAGGCTTGGGTTTGAACCGGTTTCACGTGAGCATCACATGATTCCGATGAAGAAGAGAAGAATAGAAGTGAAAAGTAGCTGTGACTCAATGGAGTTAGGACTTGAGTCCTCGGCTTGAAAATAATGGCTCGCATAGTTTTTTATGAGAAAACAACACTTTTTCTCTTGAATCTTGTAGGTGAAATGATAAGTTTAGAATTTTTTTTTTTTACTTTTTCTTTTTCGGTTTAATCTCTGTGAATGAGTTGTTGTACAAAATGGTTAATATCTTCGATAAATGGAGGAAAGTTTCGCTTCTTTTGTTTCACTTAAATACTTAATTTGTATTGTGCACTATTACATTCCAACAGTAGATACATTTCCGTATTCAAACACGCCCTTACTTTTGACCATGATTTGAAAACCCCAGAAACAAGTTTGTGATGGGTTTTTAAAGGAAATTTATCAAAAAGATATTATATTAATCAAACACGAGTTTAATTCATTAGATAGATATTAGTTCTAACTCAACCTTTATATTACATTTTTATGGATTTTCTGTCTTTATTTGGAAATGAAGCAACTTTTGATTTAGAATTATTTTACCCGAAAATAGCACACACTATATAGATTGATTTGTTATAATCGATTTGTGTGTTATGTATTAAAAATAACTAAGAAAATAAAAGAAAAAAGCATTTCTTCAAGTATACAGGATGAGCAAAAATAACTTAATTATACTAAGTTAACTAGACTATATCAAACTAAAAATAACTGAACTGTACTATTGATTAGTTAAAGTTTTAAAAAATTGTACTTGAAATATAATAGTTAACTATTGTATTATTCATTATTAAGTTTGTTTTCCCTTAGTTAGCAATAAAGATTGCTACAACATTGATTTCACTAGTTTGGTAGACAAAAATTTTAAATAAATTTTTTGTTTTCTTAGTTTAGTTTGATAGACAAGAATTTTAAATAAATTTTTTGTTTTCTTAGTTTAATATAATTAAATTTTAATTTTAATATTTCCAGAAAATAATAATTGTAAGAAATTGGTATTTGAAAATAATAATATTCTTTTACATGATTTTGGTTAATACATGGTTTAACATATATTTAGTTTACTAATAAAAATAGTTGATATTGTGAATAATTAATTAAGTTGCAAAGAATGACATATAAAGTAATTATAGAAAAATATATAAATATAAGTATACTCTAATTAAGAATAAATGAATGCAGCAACAGCGACAGTAACCATAAATAAGTAATGTAGTATTATATTTTTAAAAGACCGCTTATAAAAGAATAAAAGAATTATAACGGTGAATGAGAATTTAAATTTATTTACAAAATAAATATAATAAAATTAATTTTTATTTATATAAAATTAATGATATACTTATAAATATTTAAATATGTTATATTTAGAAACAAAATTTCGAAAATATATTATATTTTTAAGAAAAAAAATGTAAAATTTAAATTTAAGTCATATTTTTATATTAGTTTCCAATTTAACTTTAGTTACATAAAATAAAAATATATAAAATTATATAAGTTAACATATTTTACTAATTTTTAGTTAATAATTAATTTTAGTTACATAAACATATGTATTAAGATATAAACCTTTGTATTAACACGTATTAGTAAATTTCGGTTCAAAATCAGTACAATTTGTTTCAAAAATATTATAATTCAATTCAAAAATAGTACATTTAGTTCAAAATTAGTGCAATTCGATTAAAAAATAATACACTTTGGTTCAAAATAAAAACAATTTGGTTCAAAAATAATTCAAAAATATTGTAGTTAAGTTCAAAAATAGTGCAGTTTTGTTCAAGAATAATGTAGTTTGTAAAACATATATGTTTATAATAGTTCAGCTCATATTATAGTGCACTGTAGTTTAGTGCAGTTCAGATCAGTTCAATTTGTCAGAAAAAAAAAGTTCAGTTCAGTTTGTTTGAACTATTTTTCAGTTCAGTGTAGTTCAAACAAACTGTTTTTTAGTATAGTGCAGTTTTTAATAGTTCAATGCAGTTCAGTACATTTTGCCCAACCTTAGTGTTACAACGTTATTGTTTTTAAGAATTATTTGTGGTATGCCTTGTAAGTTTTTTTACAAGAAAGAATAAAATAAAAGAACCACATGATAGAAAGAAGAGTGAGTGAAGATACGTTTTCAGAAGAAAATGAGAACAATGCTGCCATAAGGATTACATTAATTTACAAACTCTTTAAAGGAAAATTGATTAGATCATATTACCTTTTTACTTCCTGAACTAATAATTAATTTTTCAATAGGTGATGAGTTCCAAAAGACTTTTGTGGTGTGTTTGGATAAAGCATTTTAATGAAGCAATTCATTTTTTTTGAAGAACTTAGATTCCTTTGTGATGAAATTCTTTGTTTGGATAGAGAAATTAAAAAGCATTTAAAATGTAAGCATTTTGTTGAAGTATTTCAATTAGCTAAATTAGTAGAAATTCAAATATCCTCAAAATAAGTGGAATTTGAAAATTTTCTCACTCAACCTCACTTTAGAAATCTCTAATAGAGTTGTCAATTTGGCCTAGTCCATAGGTGGGCTTCACGAGCCGGATCGACGACTCGACGAGCTGGGCCCATGACTCGATGAGTCGGGTGGGCCCGACGACCAAGACGAAATGAGCTGGCCCGACTACTTAGATAGGTCGAGCAAACCCGACGACAAAAACAGGTTAGGCAAGCCCAACGACCCATACAGGTCGAGTGGACCCGATGACCCACATGTATCGGGCTGGCCTAACGACTCAAATGGGTCGGGCGAGCCCGACGACTGAGACAAGTCAGACAGGCCAAACAACCAAGACGACAATGCAAAAGATTGGTTGTACTACCTTGCACCCAAGTCCATCACGAGCTCGAATGACTTGAAGAGATTGTTCTTGGCCAAATTTTTCCCTACATCCAGGACCACAACCATAATAAAGGAGATTTCTGGAATCAAGCAGCAATCTGGGGAGAGTCTGTACGAATATTGGGAGAGATTCAAGAATTTGTGTTCTAGTTCCCACACCACCAGATATATGAGCAACTACTTCTTGATTATTTTTATTAAGGCTTGCACCATATGGATAGAAGCATGATTGATTCTGCAAGTGGTGGTGTTTTTGGTAATTCGACCCAGTAGCAGCGAGGCAATTGATTGAGAGCATGGCCTCTAACTCTCAGCAATTTGGTGCAAGAAATGATGCCATTGTTGTTAGGGGAGTTCATGACGTAAGAGCCGCTGAATACACTAAGAAGTTGGATATAACAGATGCCTCAAAAACCCATGTTATTTTGTGAGGTCTTCGATGTTTGGGGTATAGATTTCATGGGCCCTTTCCCTGTCTCTTTTGGTTTCACTTAGATCTTGCTTGTTGTTGATTATGTTTCAAAATGGGTGGAAGCCAAAGCCACCAGAACTAATGATGCTCGAGTTGTTGTGGACTTTGTTAGGTCTCACATATTTTGAAGGTTCAAAGTTCCTAGAGCTATCGTTAGTGACCAGGGCATCCATTCTTGCAATAGATCCATAGGGGTTTTACTTCAAAAGTATGTGGTTGTGCATAATCTTTCTACAACATATCACCCCAAACTAATGGGCAAGCTGAGATCTCAAGCAGAGAAATCAAGAGGATCTTGGAGAAGATTGTACAACCCAACTGAAAGGATTGGAGCAACAGACTAGAGGACGCACTTTTGGCTCACAAGACTGCTTACAAGGCACCAATATGGATGTCTCCTAATCGGCTTGTCTTTGGAAAGCAATGCCACCTGTAACGTCCTAGCCGAAATTTTTTTATTAAAATAAATCAAAATAAATTCAATAAAAACATCATTTATTCTCAACAATTTCCCAAACGCGGGAAATTTAAACTTCAAAAGTAGCTTAGGTAGTAATTAAAACCGCAATGTTAAGTTATTACACAACCAAATCATCCAAATATATAAAGGTTACAAAAGAAAAGCCATAATGAAATTTTTGTAAACTGTCCCATAGTGATCCCCACTCCGTCTCTACGCATCTGCATGCTCACCTGTATCAACATCTGCTCCCATGTAACGAGTTACATGATCATCGCCAAATACACACAGATAGGGTGAGCTCATTTAAATAAACCAACAAATATCATAATAATAATAATAGAAATACATCATCTCCATATCATAACCGGGGTTAGTATTTTTCTCTTTCCCCTTAGTTGTCCATTACAACACTTGCATTAGACGTCTATCATTTCTATACCCTTTAGGTGAGATCAATGATCGATCTTTGTTGCACAAGTGTCTACTTGCCCCTCCGACTACAGGCCACCACCTGATAGTCCACACATGGGAATAACTTTGCCACAACATCTCACCGTGACACCAAGTGGAGTTCCCCAAAACAAACATAAGTTTGTAGTTGTTCCCAAACTACCAAAGGTCTATCAGAATACACTGAAGAGGGCAATCACCCGAAACCTCGTCGTACGATCCATAACTCGCACACTCCACTAGACTTCCTAAACCACCAGGCTACAACCTAGAGTGCTCACGTGTTACCCCAATACGAGTTGCACTCGTAACTGGGCACCTAGCCAAAGCCTTGCATTATGAACATAACCTAAAGTTGTGTAGAAACCTTGCACACCATCACTAGGCGAAATCTGGTTCTAGACCTCCTGGCGAACACCTCCCTACCGCCAGGCGCTTCTCGTTGACAGTGGCCACTACCACTATTTTTGGCATTTTTCTCAGGTCTTAAGAGACCCCAAACATACCATACATCATTCTCATACCAGTCATAGTATTTCAGACATAATACTATAACCAAACTCAACATATACCAATAACTCATGCCTAATTCACATATACACAATTAAATCATACCAATTTGATTATTATCATGCACATTTACTCTTCATCACTTACTACTCTAAACCTGCCACATACACTCAATGTACTCCAAGTATTATAATCTTACAGTCTAAAATTCATATAACTCATGTCACCACGATTTGGACAATATTGCTCATGCAACTATTCAACCATGCTCCAAACACAATCACACTACCAAGTATTCACAGTTTCACAATTTCAAACCCACTTTTCCATAACTATAATATTTTCTACTACTCACTCATCATCTTATACATGAGTATTTCTCAATCATTTAACCCAACCATACATATCACATAATTACAGTTTTCTAATAATTGTGGTTCATATCAGCATGCAAATTATTTAGCTTAACACATATATCTCGATCATACCTTCTCATACATTTTCATATTATATCCCATGTTTGAAGTTCCTTCAACCCCACTGCCTAACTACTCCGTATAACTTGCTCCAAGTTATCCCACACAACACACAATCACTCACAATACAAACCAAATTCACACTCTAGCTGAATTGAGGTGTTGCCTAGCAACAGCTACTGGGCCGCCAGGCGGCTCACAAACTTCTGGATTCAATCCAGATTCTTCCTGCAACAATGTGAGCCCTAACTTCCCTAATTACCACTCTTCTACGGGTTTTGACACATTTCCATTAGCAAACAATTTGTTCAATTCAATATTAACTCCCATTTCATTCTTGATATTCCATAGAGTACCAATCAACATATATGATACATATAATCTCATCTCTCATTCCAGCGTGGTCTCTCATACCCAATCAAACAAAGATTCATGCATTTTTCGCAACTACACAATTATAAATAATAATTCATCAAGCCAATTATTCACGCACAATAGAAATTCAATTCCAACATCATCACACCACAGAAACATTAATAAACAGAGAAACTGGGCAACCCAGTTTGTGCCGCTTGGCGGATCTTCTTCAGCCGCCAGGCGGTTCATAGTGAAAACCCAGAATTTGGGTTTCTGGAGCATGCATCACCTGGTGGGTCATTCGACACCGCTAGGCGGTTCCTGGAGATTTCCAAAAATGCGACGAAATTAAGAAAAATTGACATACTTTGCATTTCCAATTCTCAAGAACATTACTTCAACAGACAATCACGATTAAATCAAGATAAGGAACTCCCCTAACCTGGATTCCTTGCTTAATTTGATAAATTCTCTATTTACTCTTTGATCGCCAATAGCCTTCGTTGCTCTTCTTCCAATTCTACTCTTCCTATCACACCCAACTCAGTTTTCAGTCTGAAGTTTCCTCTCCTCACAGCACCTACCAATGGAAGACTCCCCAACCTCTTCTCTCTCCTTATTTGGTCTCTTTAATCACACCTTAATTAGGGTTAATGACCATAAAACGAGAAACTAAGTATTTAGTGAGCTTAATGATCATTCAATGGATGGTTTGAGATACTTTTCCAGCCATTGTAGTTGCCTGGCTAGGGTTTGTGTGACTCTTGATGTTCATGCCAAAGTAAGTTTTAACAAAAAGAAAATTATTTTGTTCAAGCCAAGGTTTGAACCCATCACCACACAATTGTAGTTCAAGTGCACAACCATTTCAACCAAGTCATCTTTCATGCCAATATTTATGCATATAAAACTATCTACGTACTCATCACGCTCCAAACACATCATCAGAAAATAATAAAATTAAATATCACACAATTGGCATACATAAGACTCAAACCCAAGTCCTCTCAACATCATAAAGTACTCTCAACCATTTAAGCTAGTACTTTTCCATGTCATGAAAGTTAGTATTTAATGCCATAAAGGCTTCTCTTACCCGCATTTATTAAATAATTATTTATTTAATTATTTAAATTTAGTGGGTCTTACATTCCCCCCACCTTATAAAATATTCGTCCTAAAAAATTAGAGCTTACCAGGAAATAGATGCAGGTAAGACTGTCTCATTAGGTCCTCCATCTCCCAGGTCATCTCTTGTGTGGTTTCATCCCAGAGGACTTTCACGGTCCGGATCTCCTTGCCTCTCAATTGTTTGATTTGTGAATCCAGAATCTGCACCGGTCCTGCCTCCACAGTCAAGTCCTCCCGACCCTGAATATCGTCCGCTTCCAACACATGTGAAGGATCTGGAATATACTTCCTTAGTTGTGACACATGGAAGATGTTATGCAAGTTCGCCAAATGAGATGGTAATGCAATCTCATACACCATAGTGCCTATCCTCCGAGTAATTTGATACGACCCAATGAACCTTGGAGTCAGCTTCTTTGACTTGAGAACTCTCCCAACACCAGTGGTTGGAGTCAGCCTGAGAAACACATGGTGTCTAGTCTCAAATTCTAATGGTCGCCTACTTTTGTCAGCATAAGACTTCTGCCGACTCTAGGTAGCTCGCATCCTCTCTTGAATTATCTTCACTTTATCAGTGGTCATCTGTAAAAATTTAGGACCCAACACCACTGCTTCACCATCCTGATTCCAACACAATGGAGTCTTGCACCTCCGCCCAAATAGTGCCTCAAACGGTGCCATCCCGATACTGGAGTGGTAACTGTTGTTATAAGTAAACTCCACCAAAGGGAGTACCTCACTCCAACTACCCAAGTGATCCAGCACACAAGCTCGCAACAAGTCCTCCAAGGACGGGATGGTCCTCTCCGACTGTCCATCAGCTTGAGAATGATATGCTGAACTCATCCTTAGTTGCATACCCAGTGCTGCTTGCAGCGACTGCCAAAACCTCGACGTAAACCTCAGATGCTGATTAGATACTATACTGGCCGACACTCCATGCAGTCTAACCACTTCTCTCACATACAACTCTGCCAATTTATCCATTGACAGCTTCTGGTTTATCGGCAAGAAGTGTGCACATTTAGTCAACCGATCTATAATTACCCACATCGCATCATAACCCCTAGTAGACTTCGGCAGGTGAGTTACGAAATCCATCACTATGTTGTCCCACTTCCACTGCGGAATCTCCAAGGGTTCCAACGTACCTCCCACCCTCTGGTACTCTATCTTTGCCTTTTGACATACCAGGCATGATGCTACAATATCCGCCACATTTGTTTTCATACCCGTCTACCAAAATGTCGCTTTCAAGTCTTTATACATCTTAGTCATACCTAGATGTATGTTAAGACGACTTTTATGCCCTTCATCCAAGAGCATCTTCCTCAATACCCGACTCCTGGGTACACATACTCTTTCTCTAAACCGCAGGATGCCGTCTTTACCCATCCTGAAATCTTTCCTCTTCTCGGTACCCAACTCACTAATTATTTGTTGCAGCTCCTGATCCTTAACCTATTCCACCCGAACCTCATCAAAGAACTCGTTAGTGATTCGTAACATATTGTACCATATATAATCAGCTCCGGTGTGTAACCCCAAGTTCATGTCTCGTAGCTTCTCAATAAGCTCTAGTTCTTTTATCATCATAGCAGACACATGCACCCCTTTCTACTCAAAGCATCTACAACGACATTGGCTTTACCTGGATGGTACAACAACTCAAAGTCATAGTCCTTTAAGTACTTCATCCACATGCGTTGCCTCATATTCAGTTCCTTCTGATCGAACAAGTACTTCAAGTTCTTGTGATTACTGAACACCTAAAACTGTGAGCCATACAAATTGATGTGACCCCAACAAGCCCAAGCTCAAGTGCATCAACAAGCCCAAGCCCATATCAAGGCCTAATCACTAGAAGCATGATGAGAAAGATTCACATGGGCCTCTCACAAGATGATCAAGTCAATCATGGGCTTTTTACATTATTTACATGGGCTAAAGAAATCTCTAAAATATGAGATGATGCATGAAGGAAGTAGTCTAGATTTAAATTGGGCCATTGTTTAGGCTTTGCTTTCAATAAAAGCTAGAACACTTGTTGGGATCATTTGGGTCGAGCCCAATGTGCTACCATTGGCCGAGAGTTACTAGAGTGCTCTCTTTTTGGATGCAAGCAAAGCATGAACTAAGCAAGGAGCATGTGATGGAAGCATGGTGCGTGTGACTTGGGCAAGGAGAGTGTGATACGCCACTTGGCACCATCTAGACTCATCTACTACATCACATGGTCTACAATCAAGCTTCTTCGCCAAGCTACATTTACATTTCATCTTTGTTGCATTTTCTCTTTATTTGGCCGGCCATGTGCCTATAAATAGAGCCACTCAAATATTGTAATGGTTACTCTTGAATTGCTAATAGATGCTAGTGTTTGAGATCACTCCACACTTCTATTAATTTGAGAGCATACATGACTAACCTTCTCCTTCATCTCCTCTAGCCTCCTTCCATACCATAGCTCCACTTCTACTCTTCATCTTTACCAAATTCTCCATTTTCGAGAGCTACCTTCCTTTAATTCTCCAAATTCTGCTGCACTTCATCTTCTCCTCATCATTCTCCATGGATTTCCTCCCTCTCCTACTCCAAGGACGTCCATCACAAATAGTGTCACCAAGTCTTTAAAGCAAACATTACTACAACCACCTCCAAATCATGCATAGGGTAATTCTTCTCGTGCAATTTCAATTGCCGAGATGCATAAGCCACTGGTCATTTCTCCTGCATCAAGACACAACCTAAGCCTTGATAAGAAGCATCATAGTATACTTCAAAGGTCTTAGCCGTATCTGGAATTGGCAAGACTGGAGCTGTGGTCAGCCTTATCTTCATCTCCTCGAAGCATTTCTCACAACTGTCTGTCTAGGAGAAGGGCTGCTCCTTACGGGTAAGTTGCGTCATAGGACTCACCAACTTTGAGAACCCATCCACGAATCTCCGATAATAACCGGCCAGTCCTAGGAAACTCCATACCTCTGATACTATTTGCAGTCGCTCCTTGTTCATCATTGTCTCAATCTTTGCCGGGTCAACCGCAATACCCTGTGCAAAGATCATATGTCCAAGGAACTGAACCTCCTCCAGCCAAAACTCATATTTAGACATTTTCCCGTACAATTGGTGCTCTCTGAGTACATCTAGCACCACCCATAGATGCTCGGCATGTTCCTCCCAATTCTTGGAATAAATAAGAATGTCGTCAATGAACACTACGACAAACTTATGTAACCATGGTCTGAAAATTCTATTCATGTAGTCCATGAATATTGTCGGGGCATTGGTCGCTCCAAAGGACATCACCACATATTCATAGTGACCATAACGTGATCTGAATGCAGTCTTCTAGACATCTTTTGGTTTAACCAGGATTTGATGATACCCGGATCTCAGATTGATCTTTGAGAATACCCCTGCTCCTCTCAACTGGAACAACAAGTCCTCTATTCTGGGCAATGGATATTTACTTTTGATCGTCAACTTATTTAGTTGACGATAGTCTACACAGAGTCTGGAGCTTCCATCTTTCTTCTTGACTAATAGTACTGGAGCTCCTCATGGCGACGCACTAGGTCAAATGAACTTCTTTTCTACCAGATTTTCATTCTGCTTCTTCAGCTCAGCCAACTCTGTCAAAGCCATTCTACATGGAGCCATCGATACTGGCCCAGCTCCCAGGACGAGATCAATGGTGAAGTCTACATCCTTGCTGGGTGGTAATCCAAGCACTTCATCTGGAAACACATCGACATACTCATCCACTACCGGTATGCTTCTAATCAAATTAATTGTACTCCTTTTTTGTGACTACACCACTAGCATATAGCACAAAGCTCTGTCGACCTCCTCTTGTATAGCCTCATGAGTGGAGATCAGTGACAACCCATCAGCTTCAAGAAATACTACACTGCGCCATCTACAATCAATTATGACGTGATTGTTCGACAGCCAGTCCATCTCGAGTATCAAATCCAGCCCCTCCAATGGCAAGCAAATGAGGTTGACTTTGAACCTGCGTCCTACCACTTCTATAGAGCATCTAGCACAAACCAAGTTGGTCGAGACTTGCCCAGATGCTGGTGTCGAGACCATCAGCTCGCACCCCAAGTCATGGACAACAAGTTCAAGTCTACTCACACATTCTTCGGAGACGAATGAGTGAGTAGCTCCTGAGTCAAATAGCACCAACATACTATGGTCAAACAATAAGCACCAGTCAAGGATAAGTTTACCTGACTGAGTGGCATCAGTACTGGTCATTGCAAACACCCTCCCAGCGTCTCGAGGTTGATCAGCTAACACCTTATGTTGTTTTTGCTGCTGTGGTGTTTCTCTGATCACTTTCTTGTTGGGACACTGCCTCGCATAATGCCCCATCTACTCACATTTGTAGCACTTCACGTGTTCAGTACTAGCACCTTAACTACCTGCATCTTTAGTACAATTCCTGCGAAGGTGTGGCCCACCGTAGTTATAACACCGCAACCCTGGGAGGAAGATTGTGGCCTGCTGTATGGACTCTTCGGCTGCTTAGTCTCTGTAGTACTCTTTTGTGACCTCACGACCTTATTGGGTCCCGTCTCTAGCTCCTCCACAATCTTGGCCTGCTATACCAAAATAGGAAACTTTCTGATCTGTAGTGGCACAAGAAATCTACATAGCTCATGCCTCAGACCTCCCTCAAATTTTCAGCAACTCCACTCCTCCATGATCGCCTGCGAGTAAAATCTCGCCAAATACTCAAAGCGATCTATATAAGTATGAACAGGTCGGTTGCCCTGCTGCAGGTGTCAAGAACTTTGTCTCCAGAGCATGCTTAGCCGAATCTGGAAAGTACTTCTCCAAAAATTTGGTCCTGAAGTTCACCCAGTTCACCTCCTCCTGTCGAGTCTGCATCTGCTGCTAGATACCCGTCCACCAGTACTCAGCATCGCCAACCAGCAGAAAGGTGGCAAAATTCAACTGCTGCTCCTCTATATAAGCCATAACTTTAAATATCTTCTCGGACTCCTTGAGCCAAGCATCGACCTCATCAGGGGTAGCTTTGCCGCTGAATTTTGACAGCTTATGCTTTAACACATCCTCCATAGTCACGGGTCTCGTTGGTGGAACCATGACCCTGGGTTGCACCGCAACAGGCTGCATAGCGTCAACCATCTGATGGATTGCCTAGGCAATCTCGTCAGCGTCAGCATCGTTCCTTCTCCTTCGATTCGCCATAGCCTGGATTCGCCACATACTTAACTGGTAAATCACACAATTTAACTTTAATAACACTCAAGTTAACAAAACAACACATATATATACATCATGCGGCAAGCTCACTCCCCAAAGATCCCATGAAATCATTGAAAGCACGGCTCTAATACCAAATGTAACGTCCTAGCCAAAAATTTCTTATTAAAATAAATCAAAATAAATTCAATAAAAACAACATCATTTATTCTCAACAATTTCCCAAACGCGGGAAATTTAAACTTAAAACGTCGCTTAGGTAGTAATTAAAATCGCAATGTTCAGTTATTACAAAATCAAATCATCCAAATATATAAAGGTTACAAAAGAAAATCCATAATGAAATTTTTGTAAACTGTCCCACAGTGATCCCCACTCTATCTCTACGCATCTGCATGCTCACCTACAGTAACATCTGCTCCCATGTAACGAGTTACATGATCATCGCCAAACACACAGAGATAGGGTGAGCTCATTTAAATAAACCAACAAATATCATAATAATAATAGAAATACATCATCTCCATATCATAACCTAGGTTAGTATTTTTCTCTTTCCCTTTAGTTCTCCATTACAACACTTGCATTAGATGTCTATCATTTCTATACCCTTTTGGGGAGATCAATGATCGATCTTTGCTGCACGAGTGTCTACTCGCCCCTCCGACTACAAGCCACCACCTGATAGTCCACACATGGGAATAACTTTGCCACAACATCTCACCGTGACACCAAGTGGAGCTCCCCAAAACAAACATAAGTTTGTAGTTGTTCCCAAACTACCAAAGCTCTATCAGAATACACTAAAGATGGCAATCACCCGAAACCTCGCCGTACGAGCCACAACTCGCACACTCCACGAGACTTCCTAAACCACCAGGCTACAACCTAGAGTGGTCACATGTTACCCCAATACGAGTTGCACTCGTAACTAGGCCCCTTGCCAAAGGCTCGCATCATGAACATCAATTAAAGCTGTGTAGAAACCCTTCCTCGCGCACCATCACTTGACCAAAACCGCCTAGCGCGCATCTCACGTCGCTAGGCAGAATCTGGTTCCAGACCGTTTAGCGGGCATCACACACCACCAGGCGACAAGCGCCAACAGAGTCCTTACTGCACTATCATAGCCTGGCGGACACTTCCCTACCGTTAGGCGCCTCGCGTTGACAGTGGCCACTGCCACTATTTTTGGACCCTACCGCTTGGCGGCTCGCCCCGTACCGCCAGGCGCCATACTAGTAGCGCAATGCTACTAGTTTTTGGCATTTTTCTTAGGTCATAAGAGACCCCAAATTTACCATACATCATTCTCATACCAGTCATAATATTTCAGACATAATACTATAACCAAAGTCAACATATACCAATAACTCATGCCTAATTCACAAATACATAATTAAATCATACCAATTCGATTATTATCATGCACATTTACTCTTCATCAATTACTACTCTAAACCTGCCACATACACTCAATGTACTCCAAGTATTATAATCTTACAGTCTAAAATTCATATAACTCATGTCCCCACGGTCTGGACAATATTGCTCATGCAACTATTCAATCATGCTCCAGACACAATCACATTACCAAGTATTCACAGTTTCACAATTTCAAATCCACTTTTCCATAACTATAATATTTTCTACTACTTACTCATCATCTTATACATGAGTATTTCTCAATCATTTAACCCAACCATACATATCACATAATTACAGTTTTCTAATAACTGTGGTTCATATCAGCATGCAAATTATTTAGCTTAACACATATCTCGATCATACCTTTTCATACATTTTCATATTATATCCCATGTTTGAAGTTCCTTCCACCCCACTTCCAAGTTATCCCACACAACACACAATGACTCACAACACACACCAAATTCACAGTCTAGCTGAACTGAGGCGTTGCCTAGCAGCAGCTACTGGGCCGCCAGGCGGCTCACAAACTTCTGGATTCAATCCAGATTCTTCCTGCAACGATGTGAGGCCTAACTTCCCCAATTACCACTCTTCTACGCGTTTTGACACATTTCCATTAACAAACAAGTTGTTCAATTCAATATTAACTCCCATTTCATTCTTGATATTCCACATAGTACCAATCAACATATATAATACATATTATCTCATCTCTCATTCCTGCGTGGCCTCTCATATCCAATCAAACAAAGATTCATGCAATTTTCGCAACTACACAATTATAAATAATAATTCATCAAGCTAATTATTCACGCACAATAGAAATTCAATTCCAACATCATCACACCACGGAAACATTAATAAACAGAGAAACTGGGCAACCCAGTTTGTGCCGCCTGGCGGATCTTCTTCAGCCGCCAGGCGGTTCATAGTGAAAACCCAGAATTTGGGTTTCTGGAGCATGCATCGCCTGGCGGGTCATTCAACGCCGCCAGGCAGTTCTTGGAGATTTCCAGAAACGCGACGAAATTAAGAAAAATTGACATACTTTGCATTTCCAATTCTCAAGCACATTACGACAACAAACAATCACGATTAAATCAAGATAAAGAACTCCCCTAACCTGAATTCCTTTCTTAATTTGATAAATTCTCTATTTACTCCTTGATCGCTAATAGCCTTTGTTGCTCTTCTTCCAATTCTACTCTTCCTATCACACCCAACTCAGTTTTCAGTCTGAATTTTCCTCTCCTCACAGCACCTACCAATGGCAGACTCCCCAACCCCTTCTCTCTCCTTATTTGGTCTCTTTAATCACACCTTAATTAGGGTTAATGACCATAAAACGAAAAACTAAGTATTTAGTGAGCTTAATGATCATTCAATGGATGGTTTGAGATACTTTTCCAGCCATCCTACAGCTAGGGTTTGTGTGACTCTTCATGTTAATGCCAAAGTAAGTTTTAACAAAAAGAAAATTATTTTGTTCAAGCCAAGGTTTGAACCCATCACCAAACAATTGCAATTCATGTGCACAACCATTTCAACCAAGTCATCTTTCATGCCAATATTTATGCATATAAAACTATCTACGTACTCATCACACTCCAAACACATCATCAGAAAATAATAAAATTAAATATCACACAATTGGCATACATAGGACTCGAACCCAAGTCCTTTCAACATCATAAAGTACTCTCAACCATTTAAGCTAGTACTTTTCCACATCATGAAAGTTAGTATTTAATGTCATAAAGGCTTCTCTTACCTGCATTTATTAAATAATTATTTATTTAATTATTTAAATTTAGTGGGTCTTACACCACCTTCCAATGGAGATAGAGCATCGAGCTTACTCGGCTGTCAAATCATGCAACTTCTCACTTGATCAAGCTGGGGAGGAAAGGAAGCTACAATTGAATGAGTTAGATGAGATCCGTCTGGAAGCATATTAGAATTCTATGTTCTACAAAGAGAAGACCAAGAGGTTCCATGATAGCTCCATAGGTAGAAAATAGTTTGTTGTCGGTCAGCAAGTGTTATTATATAACTCCAGACTTGGTCTCATGGGTGGTAAGTTGTGGTCAAAGTGGATTGGTCCTTTTGTTGTGACTAATGTTTATCCTTATGGTGCAGTTGAGATAAAGAGCCAATCCACCGATAAGAGCTTCAAAGTGAATGGGCATCGTCTGAAGTCATTCCTCAGCAACCCTACCTTGGTGGATACTGTTGTAGAGGAGATTTCCATGCTTGACCCCACTTATGTTTCACCATGATTCAGGGAGTTTTCTTTTTCCTTCCTTACATTTATTGCACTTGTCCAGGTCCATCTACTGATTTTTGATTGTTTGATATTGTGCTTGAGTCAGATTGAGATAATGTGTACTTTAAATGTGGGGGAGTCAGTTGTTTGTTTCATTTTTTTTGTTTTGCTTTGTCTTTCTTGTTTTATTTTGGGCATTTCCTCCACTCTTGGAGGATGAGCTGCTTGTTGTTTTGTAGATTGATATCCTTCCTCTTTCTTGAGTTGTTCTACTTGTGTGAGGATTTGAGCCACTCTTTGTTCTTTCTTGTGTGATATATGCTTCTTGAATGCTTTTCTGATTCACATGCATGTTTGGATATGATTTAGGCAATTTTGTTCCGATGAGCCTACAACCAGATGAGCCTACCTTGGATTGTTTCCGTTGATAGCCTTTTTTTAGCCTGGATACCCTTTCATTGTTCTACAGCTCATTACGATCCCTTAGCCTGAAAAACCATGATTCATCCTACCTTAGGAAATTTTGGAGCTTTGAAATTGTTTTGGGAGTATGTGCTATCTTTTAAGTGTGGTTGCGCACAATAAGTGTGGTTGTGCGCATACCTGTTTTGTTCATGGATTGCTCATTTGTACATTTTATGTCAGACTTGAAAACAATTGTTTCTCTACTCAAAAATGAAAAGAAAAAAAGGAATGAAAAATGAAAAAAAAATAAAAAGAAAGAAAAGAGGTTTGGGTTTGAGCATTGTGTGAGAATTGAATCTGGAAGTGTTGGAGTTTGGAATTGCTTTCATGCTTTGTTTTGACGTATTTCCCCGTTGCTCCTCTATTTCCTTTGGTTCTTTTTAGCCACTTATCCATATGTTCCACACCTTGTCCTCAGCCCCATTACAACCTTGAAAAGTCCTTCCAATCTTGATTTGCATGTGTTTTGGTTTGATTGTTAGTTCTAGAGGCTTGCCAAGTCTATTTGATCTTCGTTTTTCAGGAGTGCTTTGAGAGTAAACAATAGCCTAGAGATTTGAGTGATACAGTGCATATTTTGTGAGGTTATGTAACTTTCAATTCTCTCCCTGAGCTTCGTGAATACTTGACATGTTTTGAATTTCTTGGATGATGTTCATGGATACCTTGCAACTTTGAATCCTTTTGTGTTGGATGTGTTTCCATTTGTATGTTTCTAGTTTGTTTGTCTAGTGTCTATTTTTGTCTCTCTTATTATGTCTATGATGTCCTTACTTTGCTTTACTTTTTAATTTTTCCCAGGAGTGCAAAAGAGTAAGTGTGGTCGATTTTGATGAGTCATTATTTTCCTCCATTCCACTAGCCATTGTGTACCCATTTGATAGTTGTTGAGTGTTTAATCGTTTATCTTTAGTGTGTTTTCATCTGTTGGCTTTATTTGGCCTAATTTTTGTTTTTAATTATTTTTAGGTATTTGGGTAAAACAATTTTGGAGCTTGGATATTAATCTTCAGATGAAGAGAGTTGCCACGTAATTTCCACATCATTGTCATGTCTACGCCATGTTAATCATCCCCTCCACGTCATTGGGCCAACATTTTCAACATTTTCAGCCCATAGTGACATTTTTGTAATTCTGAGTGGTAGAATGACAGTTTTGTAATTTTGAGTGGTAGAAAGACACTTTTGTAAATAGGAGTGGCAAATTTTATGAGACCACACTTTTTTAGGGTTTTCTAGCATGGCAGCCACTTCTTTTTCTTCCCCCAATCTATTTTGACGTTTTGGAGAGCACTCATGTTTAGGGTTCATGCATTTTGTTGATTCTTCCACAAATTGGAGCAATTAGTAATGTTTTCTGCACATTATCTCTTTGAATTTGTGTTTTCTGTCTTATTTTCTCCTCTTAACTATGCATTATAGTTCGTATTTTGTTGTTGATTCGAATTCTATGGGCAACTAATTTTCGTATCCGTTGATTCGTATGAGTTTGCATTTTAATTGAAGAACCGAATCTATTTTTGCTTAATTTTCAGAGTGGGAAATTCGTTTTAGTTGATTTTCATGCTTAATGAACTCTGGCAAATTCATGAACGTTTGCATTGCTTAATTGCATGTTGAATTCGTGGTTAACTTGCGCTTAGTTGTTTAACAACAAGTTTCATGAGGAATAACGAAACCAATTTAGTTTGTAATTATGATGGGTGAAATTTCATTCGAAGCAAGGAATCATTGCTATTTTCGTGATTGTTTAATGAAAACTGCAATTATGTTTTAGTAATTTTGTGTTGAAACTGAATCTACCAAACCCCCATGTGTTATAAGTGTTGTGTTTGTCTGGAAAATGAAGTTTTGAACAAGAACATTGGTCGTTGGGAGACGACTTTGGTTGATTACCACATATTGCATTTATCAATTTTATTTTGGTAGGGTACGACCTCTATCAGGTTTACATTTGTTATCACCGTCTATAAACATTCTTCACTCTTCAAAGGATTTCAATGAAAGTTTGTTAAAAGCATTTGTATTTAATGTAAAATGTTCCCAATTTAATTCAATATATTTGAACCATCATAAGAAACTGTTGTGACTGTTTGAATACCTATCATAACTAAACATTTCTATTATATATATATATATATATATATATATATATATATATATATATAGTCCTAATGGAAACTAAATTTTCTACTTCAATATCTATCTTCTTCTGTGTGCGTAATATTTTGCTCTCTTACCAATCTTCTTCTATTAAAAATCTTATTTTGTTAGCAATCTTCTGTTCACATGGAATCCATGCGAACTACACAATCCATACGTTATGGTGAAGTTATTGCAGGATTCATTACGATGTTTCTCCATAAAGAGATCCTTGCTTATCTTTAATTACATTATCATATTTGTCCATCAATTTTCCTATTATTTCTTCTAATATTTTTTTCTTTTACAAGGCATTTGGACACATTGATTGAATGTTTCTAATATGTACTCGGAATGAGATCGGTTCACAGTGGACCATTGTTGATGACGACCTTAATGTTCACCAGGTTACCTACAATATGAATATTCATAATCCAATTATTACCCAAGGCTGGGAAGATTTAAGATCTTTCTATAGTAGTAAGTTAGACAAAATATTTTTTATCTACTATGTTGGAGATTGCTGTTTTAAAATCCACTTCTCTAGACGTTCTGTAGACTCTCAGATCCAATCCAACTTCCTCAAGAATATTGGCCTTCGTCATCCTCTGACTATGTCTAGTTTAATTCATTTCAAAGTGAAATTGACCACATATTACTGTCAAGCCAGCCACTTGGTTAGCTAATTTATTCTATTATCTTTGTATTCAATATTTTAAAATCAAATTTCATTGTTAATAAGTAATATTCTCAAATTTCTATTATCTTGCAGTATTTGAGAAAAGACTACGCAAGTTATTATCACCATAGTGAACTTTCGAGTATTGTGTTGCATGGACTTGTAGGCGAAGTTGAATGTAAGTTGCTAATAACAACAACATCTGTTAAGATAGGAAGTGGCTGAAAGAAGTTTTGTGTCCTTCATGATTTAAGTGCAGATAACCTCGAAGAAATATTTTTCGAAGTTGAAAATGAAAGACCTAGCAATAATATTAAAGTGCTATATGATTTTATTTATAATTTTTAATTTTGAATATATGTAATTCATTATCATGTATATTGTTAGTGTTTTTTTTATATTTAATTTAATATAATTTATTTTCAGTCCATTATTTTCATTGTTAACTTATTTCATTACTTAAATGAAAAAAATAAGTATTGAATGAAATTAACATAATTTTTAAGAATGATAAAATTTGGGTTAAGATCTTTTCGTATTCTTATAAAAAATAAGTCAATTTTTTGCTTCCAAGAGTTTCTGCAAATATAAATAACATTTGCAGAAATTTAAATAACACTTTCAGCGAAATTAATATTATATTTATCATGGCATTATTGATGAAATCATTATATTTCAACTTTCCAAACCAGTATCTATTTATATTTATACTCTATAAACTTCTCTAAACCGTTACACATTTTCAACACGAAATCAACATTACATTTCTCACATTCGCAAACCTTTTTCTAAAGGAAGCTTCTGGTTCATTAATTACTTATATTATGAACGAAAATCACTTTCTCTCCTTCTCTGTTCCCATTATATTCTTTGGAAGCATACTTTGTTTGAATATTGCATTATTAGATACTATTACACTTTCTTCTTCTTCTTCTTCGATCACCAGCACGACAACTTCTTCGATCACCACCACGACAATAGATTTCGAATAACAAAGATAAAAGTTTATTTTCGGTCAAAATATTTTTTTCCGCTTCTATCACATATAAGTTCTGATGATTTTATTTTTTCTGTATGAATTGGTGCATGACATGGATGATCTTTTCTTCAACAAGGTAAGAGCTTTTAAGGCTTTTCTTCTTTTGTAAATGTTGTTTCTTAACTCTAAATTTCTTTTATAAAAATTATTTTTATTTAATATACTAATATTATTAAACGAAATATTAGTCTATATTTAAAGTTATTTAGTCTTTATTTTAAATTGTTTAATAATTTTTTGAACGAAATAATTTTTACAAGTCTTTATTTAGTCTTTCTGGACATCTTCATATTATTAAAGAAAAAAAATTTCAATACCACCATTTTGCAAAGATTGCAATATGATTATTGCGCTTCTCCATAATCAATATTAAATGGATTTGGTTTCCAACTCATTATAACAAAATTTATTGCGTTTTTAAGAGTCTTTAAAACACATATACACATTTGCATTTTATTTGAAACTTATTCTCTAAGTATTTTTCATTCCCAACGCCATTTCATCATTGTCCTGGACCGTTTTCCAACCACTACAGACGTGTACATCATTGTTGAAATTTTCATACTGCATTTGCGTATTTCAATTTCATTTGCATACAGTCTTAGAGTTCTTCTTCTTCTTCAACTATCATCTGTAAAAAGGTATGAGCCAGAGTTATATATTATGAACATGTCTTCTCTTCTCATTTACTTTTTTCTTAAATCATTATTTTTTTTCATTTTTCATTTCAGTTCAAACTACCATTTCTCTTTTGTTGATGAATCAACTGATGGATGACATGTTCTTTAATTTTTTTTCATAGCATTAGGTTTTCTGCATTGTTTTAATAGATATGAATTTTATTTCTTTTACAGTTTTCATTCTACATGTTATTTTTTCAATGATTTTCGCTTATCATTTCCTTAACGATTTATGTTAATATGATTTTGTTTTTAGTAATCATAGACATGAACATGTCTTCTCTTCTCATATCTTTTTGTCTTAAATCATTAATTTTTTTTTCGTTTTTCATTTCAGTTCAAACTACCATTTTTATTTTGTTGATGAATCAACTGATGGATGAAATGTTCTTTAATTATTTTCACAGCATTAGGTTTTCTGCATTCTTTTAATAGATATGAATTTTTTTTCTTTTACAGTTTTCATTCCACATGCTATTTTTTTCAATGATTTTCACTTATCATTTCCTTAACAATTTATGTTAATATGATATTATTTTTAGTAATCATAGACATGAAATGTCTTCTCTAGTAATATATTTTTTTCTTAAATCATGATTGTTTTTCGTTTTTCATTTCAGTTCAAACTACCATTTTTATTTTGTTGATGAATCAAATGATGGATGAAATGTTGTTTACAACATTAGGGTTTCTGCATTTTTTTAATAGATATGAATTATATGCTATGTTTTCAATGATTTTCACTTATCATTTCCTTAATGGTTTATGTTAATATGATTTTGTTTATAGTAATCATAGACATGACGACTACAAAATCCATATTTGGTTCACAATACATACGTGCTGCAAAGTATAAGGGATGTTTGTTTTCTATTTTTGTAAAAGACCAGGTTTGCTCATCGTCATGGTTTGTAATTATTTTCGCTTTTTCTTTTTTTCTTAAGTATATTTTTTTGGTATGATTTTAACTATGTAAATAGACTGTTTGTAATCCGATTAGACACTGAACTCGGTCCACGGTGGACTATCGCTGATGACAAGGGTAATGTTCACAATGTTACATTCAACTGGATATTCACAATCCAATGGTGACGGAAGGCTGGTCTGATCTAAGAAGTTTCTATGACTTCAATTCACACAAACTTTGTTTCTTGAAACATGTTGGCAATTCAAATTTTGAAATCCAATTTTACCAAAGTTGTGGTGCATCAACTATTACTAAATTTCTAGATGATATTCGATCAAATGCTCCTTTGACAGTTTCAAAATTAATTCATTTTGAGATCAGGCTTCGTAAATATAATTATAAAGCTAGCTTCTTGGTGAGTTTAATGTATTCTATTTTTTTGTTTACTGATGTTATTGAAATGATCAATTTGGCCCATATTTATTGATTGTTATAAACGTTATTGAATCATTGAAATTAGCTGTTATTTTCAGGATTTGAGTTCTGACTTAGGTAAATATTTTAGAGACAGTGGACTCTCTGTTGTGCTTAATGGACCAAAAGGAAAGGTGCCATGCAAGTTGTTGATCAGACCTAAATATGTAAAAATAGCCAGTGGTTGGAAAAGATTATGTTACGTGCATGGCCTCAATGAAAAGCGTAGCGAAGATCGAGTTATTTTTCAGATTGATGCTAAAAGCAAAAACATGGATGTCAAAGTTTTTTATAATCTGGATCGATGTTACCATCTTAAGTGAAAACATACATGAACTTTGCTTCATATTGAGACTGTTTTGTTGATAGTTTATGTATTATTAAACTTTTATATTACGTTTATATATATATATATATATATATATATATATATATATATATATATATATATATATATATATATATATATATATATGTTCCTGCATAGAACAAATAAGATAAGTTAGGCACAAGTGTCACCTTACCTATGCAGTCCGCTATCTTCTCAGTTGGCCTCTTCCCGGTTAGTACATGTTTGCTTGGACCCAGGAGGGGTTACCTGCAGAAGGGACTCCGAAGCTCAAGTCACCCAAAGCTCTCAAAAAGTCAAATCAGGTGATTAATGGAGTAATGAATGCGTACCTTTAAGGGTCCATGTGTATTTATAGAACATTAATTATGTCTGGTCATGCCATGGGTTGGGCCCTAGCTTGGGCCCTAGTTTGGGCTGTAAGTGGGTCTGGGCCTTAACCCAGGCCCGTATGTCGATTATTGTGGACTCATTGAATATCAGAGGGCTTTGATTTTGCTAAGTGTATTAAGGTTGTCGGCCTAAACCGACTACTTCCTTTGGCGGTTTGTGTTGCCCACATGCTGTCTTAGTTAGGTTATTCCTCTAGATGCTTATGTTACCGATTCAGGCCGACTAGGCTTAGGTCAGCCTAGCCCAAGCTGGTTACTTAAACGTTTTGGTGTATAAATATGATGATCATTTTATTATTATTTTATTAAGTTGATTAGGTGTGGTACAATATATATGTCTCATTAAATCTGTATTTTTAATATAAGTTTAAAATAATAACTTATTATTAATTATTAATTAGGATAACAAAAAGTTTATTAATATGAAATAATTTTATTTTTCTTTCCAACAGGTACAAAAGCTTTTTTATCAAAGTTCCACCATTTCTTTTCTTACCGCGGTGCATACATTTGATTATTCATTGAGTTAATTAAATTAATACTTAATTTTTAGATACTTTTTATTACATATTGATGAATACTTTAAAAAACAATATCTTTTAACGTAATAATTATGTTTTAGTATTCCAATGTATATCATAATTTACACTACTCAACTACTCAAGAAATTTGTTTGATCTCCCACCAATTTTACAAGTAATTAATGCCATGTCGGTCAGTGTTTACTTTTCAAAGATATTTTGCTTTGCTTCTTTAACAAGCTTTTATCACTATTAGCCATATTTGACGAATACTTTTCAGCAGATGTACTTTTCTAAAGGTATGCACTACATTTGTTTTTGTTTTAAAACTAGGGTTTATGGCTTTCTTTCATCTATTCACAAAAATGCATTCGTCTATTCAGAGATTCATTATCTACAAAACATTGCTTTTTCCATGTAAGTTTATTACTTTTCTTCACAATGATATCTCTTTCAATTTTTTTCAATATTGTTAAGAAAGTAGTCAACAAAATAGAAAGGATAAAGTAACCTAAAGTCGTCTCTCAACGAACACAGAATTGATTTTGAACAAGTTAGTTCTTATAAAATCTATACAAAACGGTTAGTCAAATAAAATAATAAGAATATGAGAGGATTAAGATAAAAAGATAAAATAAGATAGAAACAATAGTAAAGAAAAATAGATTGATTTCATTGCTTTTTCAAAATAGATTCATCATCGGTTATCTAAAAATTATTGCTCAATTATTCTTGTAGATTTACAAATTAATCAATGTAAAGTCTCAATTAATTTGTTGGCGTTCTCACTTTTAACCAAAATACAGTCTCAATTAAAAGTGAGAACTTTTAGATTATCCATAGTAAATTCAACCAAACTACAGTCTCAATCAAATTTACTATGCCTAATCATGTCTATTCTTTTATCTCTTAACCAAATAAAAAGCTTAATTAATCAAAGTAAAGTGTCAATTAATTGTAGTTAGAGTAAATACCTTTAACCAAAGTAAAGTCTCAATTATTGGTAAAAACTCATTATATCATATGAAAGTTTCTAAATAAAATCAAAGTAAAGTCTCAATTCAATTTAAAAACCCTTGAACTCATATGATCAACATGCATATAAATTTAAAACCATTACTTTTTACGTGATTCAAAGATAAAAGACATAGATGGATTAAAACCTCAACAATAATAAAAAGAACAAAGAAGTTATTTTTTTCTAACCTCAGAATCCATAATGAAATTACAATGGAATCAACCCAAGAAATTTAGCAATTCATGGAATACAGAATAAAAATAGAAGAATGGAGAGAGAGAAAGGAAACGAAATTAGGCCCCCTTAAGGGTTCCAAAACTCCGAAGTCCCGAGCTTGTTCTTTTTACTTCTCCCTTGGTCTCTTTATATAGGAATTGGACTAGGCTTTTCTGTTGCTAAAATCTCTCAAATATCTTTTAAAATAAAGATAAAGATAAATATTTAAATAATATTTGAAGAGATATAGACTATTTGACAAATATAATTGGTTGATAATATCAATATCTAATATAATTAAATTAATTAATTAATTTAAGATATATGATAAATTATCACCAATTAGTATTTGTATAAATTTCCAAATCAACCCTTTGCAATCTCCTTAAATTATCTTCTAAATAATTCAATATCTTCAAGATATATTTGTTTGTTGTGGAACTAAAAAGATTCAAGAAGATCTTGTCATATTTAAAAAGATTTGGTAGTTATTATCTTTTAATATTTTATGATATAATTAAATAAGATAATTATTTAAAAATATCAAATAAAATATCTAAAGATATTTTTTCCCAAATTATCTTCTATCATAAAGATAAAGAAAACCGCAAGGTCCAATTTTTTTGTTTCTCTCTTCTTAGTTTAGCCAAACTTCTTCACTTTTTCAAGCTTTTCTTGCCGTCTTCATGGAATGCTTGACTTGGATTTTTGTGCTTTTGATAATTTCTTATTCTTGGATTTATCTTTAAAGTGTCATGAAGCTTTAATCAATTTATTTCCACACCTCCATGAGCTCAACTTAGTTGCAGCTGCACTAACACACTTCAAAATATCCAAAGAACATTTATGCAACTAAAAAGCTATTTTTAACATATTTTTGTATCTCATGCTCAATAAACTCAATAATAGGAAATCCCAATTAAATCAATCTTTAAGCACACAAATTCAATTAAATACCCAGAATTAAACATTAAAGGAGGGCAAAAATACGCACTCATTAATTTGTAATACAGATAAGGTTCAAGTGCAGAATTGTAAGTACTGCACTAGAATACAGTACAATGTTGATTCTAAAGAGGCGTCTGAACTAAAATCTATGTATGTTATTCTATATTTAATGATTTTTGAAATGTTGAAATTTACATATACATATTTACATTATTACATATTACATTTTATAGATGATATATTGTTATATGTCATATTTTGACCATGTGGTATTACTTTATAGAATGTCTGAAAACACTGAATCTCCATCACAAGGCTTAACTCAGCTTTCTCAGAGCTCTAAATATAGTGTTGAAGATGAGTTCTTAAGCCCTACACCTAGGAATGACATACAAGGTCTCAAAGATTGTAAATAAGTAATAATATGTGATTAGTTCTATATGTACTTTTAACATAATGAATTTTGTGACATTTTTTTTTCCTTCAAAGGTAACGACTTATGTTGTGTATGGAACCATTAAACATATTGTCACCGAGGAAGATTGATAGTATACTGCTTGTGTTTGTAACAAGGCTATTTATCCAGATTCTAAGATGTTCTTTTGCGAGAAGTGTAATAAGCATGTCATCAAATTTTTTCCAAGGTAATATTAAATTGATGTATTCGTATTCATTTTATTCTACTTTTAATATATGTCATTTCTAACTATTAACTTTTAATTTATTTGTGTAATACTTTGTCAGATATAAGGTTAAAATTCGAGTCATTGACTCATCAGATTCAACAACATTTGTGTTGTTTGATAGAGATGCAACTGTCCTTCTAAACAAAGGTTGCGCAAATATGTTAGAAGGTCTTGATAAGGTAGAATGTTGTTTATGAACAAAGACGTTTAACTCTATTGTTTGTTGCATATAAACTATAATGATATAAACTTTTCTTCTGTATCTAAAATGCTATTTCTGAACATTTGTCAAAGGAATTTGCTGAATTGGTGGATAAAAGCTTGTTATTTAAAGTCGAGAGTAGGAATGATAAGACCTTTAAACTTGAACAGTCTTTCAAAGTTAAGAAAGTATGTTTTGATGATGGTATAATTGATAAGTTTAATGATTCTGGCATGAAGTCAATGGTGAGAACTATGTTTTACTAATTTCTGTTTATAATTTTTATTTGTTATTTATTTATTTTTTTACAAACAAAATTTATGTCAAATGTTTATGTTGCACAAGGATGTATATGCTAGCAATGGAGAATTCAGCAGAGTGTATAATTAAGGATTATTATGTGGATGTTGCATAGGTATAGTTAATGTTGTAATACATTTGTTTAATTAAATATAATATTTATTAAAGCTTAAATTTGTCGAAAATTTTCCTGTTTCATAGGATTTGTTGAAGAAATTTACAAATGAATCAACTGATTCTAGTCCCTTAAGATTTGAGGTACCCACAGATAATCCAAGCACTGAGGACTCGAACAAAACACCGAAGATTGAATCAGCAAAGAAGGTGCTATCATTGGACTCTATTGAAGAAGACAATATTCCTTTGAAGGTGCTGAAGCAAAATATTAAAAAGGAAAAGTGAACAAAAATGATAGTATCAAGACATCTGTTTGTTTTTAGAAAATTTATTTAGTCTTTCCCGCAAGAGACATATTTTGGTATTGTAATGTTTTGAGACTTCCTTTCCTTTTAATTCTAGATAATCTGCAACATTTATTTCATTATTTTATGCGTTTTTCATCTAAGATAAACTAACTTTTTTAATGAATTATTGATGAAGTCTTACTTACTATACATTTTTGTATTTAATTGACTGTTAAAATTTCTTTATTTGCTGGTTAACCAATATATCGTTGACAATAGAAATGATTATTGTCTAAACAGAAATGGTTCCAGCTACAGTAAAACTATTTCTAAGTTATTTATTCGTAACCTTTATATCAGTTTAAAATTTACAATAAATGTACTTAATTTGTTTTTTTTTTAATCTTTTTTTGGAATAATTCAATTGTTTTATGTAAGAGTAGATATTTTGGTTTAAGTTATGTTTACCGTATCAGTTTTTATTTTTCATATACACCTCTTGAAATAATTACTTTAAAAAAAATTATTTGTTAAAATAAGTAACTTAATTTCTGTTTCTATGTTTTTAAACTTGGAATTTCCAAATTCGTTTTAAATTATTGAATTCAATATCTCATTTTGAACTTCCTTAAATATTTTAATTCCCTAATATTTTATAGTTATTATTTGATATAATTGATTTGCGTTGTGTATTTGATATAATTGATTTGATTTATTTTGTTACTATATAATACATTATATCATATATATTATACTGTATAATATATAAAAGATATATTGTATATCTTATATTATAAATTAAGTATTTTGTATTAGAATTAGATATTTGATATTATATATTATATATATATTATATATATATATATATATTATATTATATATATTATATATATTATATATTATATACTATATACACTACAAAAATAATTATTTTTAGTTGGGGTTGTTTTTGGCGTTTATGGGGTTTTAACCCCACTAATGACTTTACCCGGGGTTCCCTATTTCCCTAGAAAAGCCACCGTAGTTAAGAGATTATTAGGGGTTTTTAACAACCCCTGGTATTAGCGCAATTTATTGGGGGTTTTCAAAACCCCTAGTAATGACTGGGGTTTTAAAACTCCTGGTAATGGCTGGGGTTTACAAAACCCCTAGTAATGGCTGGGGTTTACAAAACCCCCTAATAATGGTTGGGGTTTATAAAACCCCTAGTAATGACTGGGGGAAACCCCGTTCTGTCTACAATTTTTTCAAAGGGTTTTAAATCCACCTTATGTTTGTTACTTTTTTTTTAATTATACATAAATCTTAAAATAAATGAGAAATTATAAAAGACAAAAGTTTTAAGTTTTTTGTATTTATAATTTTCCTATAACATTCATAAAAGGATAAAAAGAAATCTACAATTTTAAATAAAATCTACAAAAGAGTGAATAATACAAGTTGAATTTTGTTTCTTCAACCACATTTCATAGTATTGTCAACACCTAAAGCATCTTCTAAGATGTATTGTTAACAAAGCAGCGTTTGTCAAATTTTAGGGGCATTGATTGTGGTGTGCATATACTGTTGTTACAAGCGCCACCATGAAGTCATACTAAATTCTGCAAGGTTCATAAAATGACAATTAAAACTTTGAGCCAGATGAAGCTGGATGATGCAAAGAATTCATGTGATTAGGTAGCTACCTTGAGACACACTACTTTTCGAATGGCTAATAGCAAGCCTAGCATGAGACACTACACATATGTGATATCATGCTTGATAGAGTAAACCTGCAACAAGGGACTTGATGGTCAAACAAATACTATAATAATGCTTCCTGGTCAAGATTGAATGGAATCTGTTCAATTTATAGAGACCATGTGAACACTAACACAACAAGTTAAAAAACCCATGCTCGCAACTACTCAAAACTTTCTTACTTGAGGGAATTCCCGAAAAATTTGCATCTGTATGCATTTAAAATCAATATGACACAGAAGGAACTCACTTGCAATTGAAATAGGCTTCCATGAGTCCCACACACTCATTGGGTATACTAGCTCAAATGTATAATAAAAAAAATATCATCAGGCATATAAAAAATCTTGAAAACAAATATAATAATCCAATATTACCAAACAATGAAATAGTTATTTCTAGCTTGATAAATTAATCTCTAGCTTCCACATGTAAGTAGTTGTTTCTAAACCTGATGTTCTCAAATCATTACAGAAAACAATAGTATCAAGCCAACCTTCAGCTATATGTATAACATTTAGATTAGGATGTCTTTGCAGAACCAAAGAAAAACAAAGTTTTCACTTGTAGAGTCTTAACAACTGGTCACAAAGCAAACTTAGCAGTGATAATGTACCTCAATTTAAGCACTGCTTCCTTCCGGTGATGTAATCAATCTAGTTCTTGAATCATACACAAGTTTAGTCTCACAACTTAGCAATACAAAAACCAAGTCAAATATGAAGATTTAAAGTTCTCATAAATACTAAAAGAACCTGGAACTGATTCTTGTACACATCTACAATAGTTGCATGAGAAAGTAGTAGATTATGCGTAACTATATAAGTTAGGCACAAACGTCACCTTACCCATGTAGTCCGCTATCTCCTCAGTTGGCCTCTTCCCGATTGGTACATGTCGGCTTGAACCCAGGAGGGGTTACCTGCAGAAGGGACTCCGAAGCTCAAGTAAGTCAAAGCTCTCAAAAGGTTAAATCAGTGATTAATGGAGTAATGAATGCGTACCTTTACTTAATGGGGTCCACGTGTATTTATAGAGTATTAATTATGTCTAGTTATGGCATGGGCCGGGCTCTGGTTTGGGCCTTAGTTTGGGCTGTAAGTGGGCCTGGGCCTTGGCCCAGGCCCTTAGTTCGACTATCGTGGGCTTATTGCATGGTAGGAAGATTTCATTTTGCTAAGTCTTTAGGAGCGGTCTAATCCGGTTACTTCTCCAGTTGACGGATGTCGTCCTTGCCCGTGCACTATCCTAGGTTGGCCGTTCTATTGTTAGTTTAGACTTCGTTCAGTTACGAGTTTAAGTCTATGTCGGCCCAAGTCGTGTACTTGGGTTGTTTCCGGCATATACGTAAGGGTTGTCATTTATATGGTTAAGTTGACCAGGTCCAGTACACCAGTCCCCTAGCCTTTGCCAATACGATGTGTCGGTGAAGGATTATATATATTGATGTGCTAGTCTGGATCAGCTAGGTGTGATACACCAGTCCCCCAGCCTTTAAGTGTGATGAACAGTGTTAAGGCTAGAGGATGTGAAGGGGTATGGAGTAGGCGAAGAGGTTTGTGGCAGGTGAAAAGGTTCGTGGCAGGTGAAAGGGTTTTTGGCAGATGAGAGGGTGTCAAAAGGCTGATTTAGGGAGGTTTGGCGCCGCCATTTTGGTACTTTGTAATGATTTAAAAGAGTTATGTTTTTGGCAGGAAAGGGTTATGACGCTTGAAATTCATATGTATAAATGAGGGTGATGTTGGCAGTTCATTCACTCTGTCTCATTTGCAAAAAAATTCGTTCGCGTGCGTTTTAGAGCTGTCTGATATCTTCTCTTCCTCCTCCGTCATCTTTTCTAAAGAAATCAGGTATGTCTAGTAGTAGCGATAGGGTTTCGTTGTCAGATTCGGGTAGTGAGCGGTCTAGGGATAGTGGGAGTAGTCGAGATGATACCAGCGATAGGGAAGAAGTGGGTAGTGTAGGGAGAATTCCAATAGAGAGGGTGGTTGAAGTTAGGGAAGATCCGCCCGAGGAGCTAGCGGAGAGCAATTGGCCGACGAAGGTGTTCCGATGGTCGTGTTTATTAAGATCGTGGTTGAATTGTACACCTATTTTCGAGAAGGGGGCGCAAAGGGACGTAATTGCTCCAGAGTGGGTTATCGCTGTTGAATGTGTGTGCCATGGCTGAGAGGGAGCAGCCGAAGAATTCTTCTACATGTATATGTGCCACTTCTCACAACTGCATATCCGACTACCGTTCGACAAGTTCACCATGGGAGTGCTGTGATTGTTGAACGTTGCTCCTACTCAGCTTCATCCGAACAGTTGGGCGTATTTGCAAGCTTTCAGATTATTGTGCATGGCGTTGTACTTGGAACCGTCTCCTCGAGCTTTCCTATACTTTTTTTTTCACGAGGCCGAAGAGTCTGATAACATGGTTGTCGCTAATCAGCCAACCTGGACTCAACAAATTGGAGGCCTTCACTCAGTCATTCAAGCATTTTAAAGATGGGTTCTTCAAGGTTAAAACCAGCTGGTCGGTTACACTTCAATACTGTTGATGGTAATACCAAATTCCCTTTCTTCTGGACTGGCAACCCTTGCAGATATAAGGTGATTTCGAGGGAGGATCTGTCGGTGGTTGAGAAGGATGTGGTGGATACTTTGATGCAATTTAGCGATAAGATGCCCACTAAAGGCTTAGTTGGGGTGTATAATTAAGTTAACCCCATTATAGATATTGAAGGTATTTTTTTGTAACTTTGAGCATTGTTATACGTTCGAGTATTTTGACGATTTGTGTGTTGTGTATTTCAGGGCATATGGCGTAGCTTGGCAAGAAAAACTTGACACTTTTCCAAACCTTGCATAAGGAAAAGGCAGTGAAGGCTAAAGCTGCCGGGAACACTGTGGTCCCCAATCTACAAGATTCACTAGTAGACGTCCACGTGCATGGTGGTACTAAGAGGAAAGCAGAGTTGTCGATTAGGCCAGACAGGGGTAAAGATGTGAAGAGAGTTCAAGCTGTTGTGATGGGAGCAGGCTCGGCGAGTGGGGTGAAGGGGCCGGAAGCTGATGGACTCCATTGATAACATGGAGCCGAAAGCTTTGGTGAAGGCAATGGTGGAGTTTAGCATTAAGACATTGTTACTTAGCCGACGTGTGGGATCTTTGTATGAGGGAGTTGAAGGAAGGTAGCCAGACTAAGATTGAAGAGTTGCAGGACAAGGTGGATAAGCATGCGGAAGAGAAAGAAGCATAGAAGAAGGAAAAGGAAGAGTGGGAAGCAGAGAGGAAGAGGCTTGCTACTTGGAGGGTGTGCTGCCTTGACTTTGAGGAAAAGCTAAAGGGTCGAATTGCAGATCTCGAAGCCGACTACGATGATATCAAGGAGACACATGACGGGCTGGAGGGTGAACTAGAGGATTTGAAGAGCTGCATAATTCAAGAGCATATCAATGGCTTTCAGAAGGGGGTTCGTCAAACGTCATTTTTTTATGAGAATGTTGATGGTAATGACGTTAGATTTGATGTCAATAAGGATGTTGTTGATGGTGTGCTTATAGATGAGGCGGAATCTAGGCCAGAAAGGGATGGGGCGAAGGAGGCGGTCAACGCCGATGCTGGTGGTAATGAGGTGGTGACGGAAGAGGCCGAGCAGAAGGTGGCTTAGGATTTTTAATTTGATATTTCCAATCTGGTTTAATGATTCTAAGTCTGTAATAACTCGTACATTACTTTATTTTGATGTTTGCTATGAATGTCGTTTACTTCCGGGTTAATTGTTCATTATATTTGTATATGTATGGGATGTTTATTTGCGTGCACTATTATGTGTGAAAGGTGTTTGACCTAGGCCGCTCACTTATGGTAAGGGTGGGGAACTTAAAACGATTAACATCAAGTTAAGGGTGGTCGATCCAGGCCGCTTACTTGTGGTAAGGGTGGGGAACTTAAAACGATTAACATCAAGTTAAGGGTGTTCGACCCAGGCAGCTCACTTGTGGTAAGGGTGGGGAACTTAAAACGATTAACATCAAGTTAAGGGTGTTCGACCTAGGCCGCTTACTTGTGGTAAGGGTGGGAAACTTAAAATGATTAACATCAAGTTAAGGGTGTTCGACCCAGGCCGCTCACTTGTGGTAAGGGTGGGGAACTTAAAACGATTAACATCAAGTTAAGGGTGTTCGACCCAAGCCGCTTAATTGTGGTAAGGGTAGGGAACTTAAAATGATCAACATCAAGTTAAGGGTGTTCGACCCAAGCCGCTTACTTGTGGTAAGGGTGGGGAACTTAAAACGAACGTGAAAGTGAAACAGAGAGAAGATGTATAGTTGAGAACCCTTCGTTTTATTCATTGAATTTGGGGTGCCTCGTTAAAACCTCCCTGGCCAAAACCCTCCTCAGGGAAAAAAGACCGGGTGAGGAAAAAGAGTACACCCAGAGTTACAATTATTCGGTTTAATACAATATGCATTTAACTAAAGTAGAATTTGAGGTGGGACACATTCCAAGTATTGGGGATCTCTTCTCCAGATAAGTGTTTCAGGCGATAAGCTCCTCCTCCTGTGTCTTCACGTATGCGGTATGGGTTGTCCCAGTTGGCAAAGAATTTGCCATCCTTCTTTCTTGCACCGCTGGCCATTCTCCATACTAAGTCCCCGACTGCGAATGATCATGGACATAGGTTTGCGTTATACTTTCTAGCAACTCTTCGTTTGGCAGCTAAGTTGTGTATCTGGGCTTTTTCTCTGAGTTCAGGTAGGAGGTCGAGATGAGTGGCCATGTTTTGGTGGTTGTGGGTTGGGTCGTATAGTTCTCGGCGCAGGGATGGTTTGCCAATTTCAACCGGTATCATGGCGTCTGCACCGTAAACTAGGTCGAATAGGGATTCGTTTGTTGATGATTGAGGGGTGCACCTATAAGCCCATAGCACTTCTACTAACTCTTTGGGCCATCAGCCTTTGGCGCTATCTAATATCTTGCGCAGTTTCACTAGGATAACCTTGTTGGCCGCCTCTGCTTACAGAACTTGTGATTTTTTTATGCCCAGGCCAGTGTAGAACTTGGCTAGCTCCTTATCTATAAATTTTCGGCCATTGTCGGTGGTGATGGTATGTGGGACACGATATCTGCATATAATATCTTTCCAAACAAACTGCTGAACTTGTTGGGCCGTGATAGTGGTTAGTGGCTTGGCTTCTATCCATTTGGTGAAGTAGTCGACAGCTACAATCAGGAATTTCACTTGCCCATTGCCGGGTGAGAAGGGGCCGAAGATATCCATTTCCCATTTAGCGAAGGGTCATGGGGATAGTATGTGATGGAGTTGTTCTTGCTTCTGGTGGATAAGGTTGCCATGTTTTTGGCATGGTTTGCACTTTCTGACATAGTCCTAGCAGTCTGCTTCTATAGTCGGCCAGAAGTAGCCGGCTCTAAGGATTCTAGTAGCCATGGTACGTGAGCCATAATGGTAGCCGCAAATGCCTTCATGTAGTTTTTTAATAATATATTGTGCTTGCTGTGTTGTGACACATTTGAGGAGAGGTTGGCCGTATCCGCGTTTGTAAAGGTCATCGCTATCATGGTATACCTGGCGGCCTTAGCCAGCCAAGTTTTGTCCGCATCTTGTGGGCGGTTGCCAGTTTTTAGGTATTGGATATAAGGGGTGGTCCAGTTATAGCTTTGGGGAGGGGTGGTGTTGTCAGCTGGGGTGTGGGTTAAGTTTTGACAAGTATGTGTGATGGAGGGTGTAGATAATGTTTGCTGTAATAGGGATCAGTGGCGGCTTTTTAATTTGGTGCTGGCCAATTTGGAGAGGATGTCGGCTCTGATGTTGTCGATCCTTGGGATATGTTCGATGCGGACTCATTCAAAGGCGGATTGAATGACTGCACGGACCAGATGGTAATATTGTAGAAGGATGGGGTCTTTAATCTGGAACTCGTCATTTAGGTGCCCTAAAGTAAGCTTGGAGTCGGTTTTGCACGTTAACGTCTTGACACCAACTTCGCGGACAAGGGAAAGGCCGACGAGGATGGCTTCGTACTCGGCTTGATTGTTTGATGTTTTGAAGGCAAAATGAAGGGATTTTTCAATGAGGATGTCATTAGGCCCTTCTAACACGATGCCGGCACTGGCGCCTTTTAGATTTGAGGAACCATCTACATGAAGTGTCCACTGGTCCTCTGTGGGTATGTGCTGGAGGTCATTGACAAAATCCAGGAGGCATTGGGCTTTAATGGGGCCATGGGGTTCGTAGCGAATGTTGAATTCCGACAGCTCGACGGCCCAGGATGACATCCGTCCGGCTAGATCTGGTTTTTGCAATATTTTTTGGATTGGGTAGTCGGTTTTGACGATGATGCTGTGATTTTGGAAGTATGGGGGTAAGCGGCGAGCTGCGTGTACTAAGGACATGGCCAACTTCTCCACCATTTGATATCTGGTTTCAGGATCTTGCAGCGTTCTGCTAACGAAGTAGACAGGATGTTGCGTGCCCTCTATTTCTTGGACCAGCACGGCGCTGACGGTGTCGTCGGTGGCTGTGATTTATACCAGGAGGGGTTGGTGAGTATCCGGCTTATGGAGGATAGGTGGTGAGGTTAGGGTGGTTTTTGGTTTTTGAAAGATTTGTTCATAGTCGTTAGTCCACCTGAACCGGGTAGATTTCTTGAGGAGTTGGACTATGGGTTGGGTCTGTTCAACCAGTTTGGGCAGGAAGCGGGAAATGGCTGTAAGGCGGCCTATGAGGCATTGGACCTCTTTGATGGTAGTGGGACTGTGCATCTCAATAATTGCCTTGCATTTTTCGGGATTGGCCTCTATGCCGCGCTGGGTCAACATAAATCTGAGAAATTTACCACGGTCGACTCCGAATACACACTTGTCAGGGTTGAGGCGAAGGTTGTA
>Ga0214542_1002652_pt1 | contig 36861 bp, 12 predicted proteins | sample CNSS1metaG_FD_160096 | JGI IMG/M metagenome (GOLD analysis project Ga0214542, IMG submission 160096) | Root nodule microbial communities from cowpea collected in UCLA plant growth center, Los Angeles, California, USA - CNSS1 | ecosystem: Host-associated > Plants > Roots > Nodule | place: USA...
AAGACAAAGTTAAACACTATATAAGAATAAAGACCCATAACAACATTGCCTTAAGGTTTTGGGGTTAAAGTGGTGTCTAAGGTCTTATATGTGTAAGACTAATGTTATATAACCATATAGAACCATAATCTCCCAATAACCATATGTCAATGACCATAACCATAACAATGACCATAACCTATATGAAATATAATATAACCTATCAATTGGAGAAGTTAGGATGAGAATTCTGTTTTGTGGATAAAAAACACTCTCAAGTAAATAGTAAAGTTTAGTATCAATATCATAAATTATGAATTTATACATTAAAATAATAAAAGTATATAAACGTGACATATTATGAATATTAAATTTTGTTTAGATTTAAAATATTAATTGAATAAATATAATGGAGGAAAAGGAACTTAATATTGAAGAAAAGAGGTTAATGGTCTACTCTTTTTATGTTTGGCAACATGAAAAATATTACGTCATACTCGGGCTTATTAAAATGATATCTTATTGTTGAAAAACTATTAGAAAAATCTAGAACTTCTACTAAAATGACTTTTGACTTAATAAAAAATAGCTTTAAACTAGGTTACTTAGTAAAGATAAAATCTTTCTATAAATTAACATCTCGTGAGGAAGTTTTACATTGAGTAATTATCGTGTGGCACTCTTTCTTCTCCAAGTATAAAGAAAAATCTCAAATTTACCAAGTTGCTTCGAGAAGTCCTCTTTTCCTTATATAAGAGGTAATTTAGAGAAATTAATTAACATAGGCAAAACGTAAACGAATAATACATGTTGATTTGTCTAACATTTTCTTAATTAATCACTCTTGGACTATGATGCACATATACGATATATGTATCGGATACGACACATATCCGATACGTTGATACATTTATTTTTAAAATAATAGGATATGATACGTGATAGATACGTGATATATGAATAATGAAAAATGTACAATAATTCTTACAAACATAATAAATATATGATTGTTAAAGTGTGAATCCAAATTTTCTAATTAGAGACAAATTATTTTATTAGTCAAAACCTTGTAACTAATGTTAGTAACCAATTTAAAAATCAATTCATCATTGAAACTATATTAATTATCAATTTAGAAACCGATTATAATTTTTTGGAACTATTTTAGTTGTTAATTTGGTCACTATATAATGACTAATTATTTTTTATCACTAAAATTGGTCATTATTTAAAGATTTTATTGTAGTGTACTACTATTTTATAAATTAGATACTTTATTGATAAGTATCGCTAAAGTATCATAAAGTATCGGACACAATACGTGTTGGATACATATACGTGACTCAAGTTGAAGTATGGGTGCATTATAGTTCTCGGAGTTTGGGAGTTTGAAATTAAAGTATAAGGATTAATGCACACAATTTAGCACGTTGTGTTCATTAATAATTATTGCTTGAAGGAAAGTTAGAGTGTTTCCTTTTTTTTTCTATATTTTATTTATCATTGTTGATGTCTTCTAAAAAATTGGAAAACCTTTTTTTCCCTTTAATTTAGAGGCGACCGACTTCTTATATTAATCGTTAATTAATTTAATAAAGTTGTGATAATTAAAGTGTCTTAAATTTTATATAATAAAATCAAAAGACTATTTAGTTCATAAAATTTGCTATTAGCTATTATGTTACTTATATATATATATATATATATATATATATATATATATATATATATATATATATATATATATATATAATCATTCATGTGTGCTTATCTTTAAATTTAAATATTATGAAATTAAAGACGTGCAGATCATAACTATGAATGAATAATTAGAAATTTGATGCTTAATGAATAATGGTTCTGATGAGTTTATAAAATAATTTGGTTTGGTAGGAACAGCCATCATCATTTTCAATAATTTATGCCTACTCTTCAGCAATTCTACGTTTCTGAGTGACTCTAGCATATGCATTATTTGACCACGAATAAATTGCAATAGTCAGCGGTCAAACTTAACTCCATCAAATTGCTTTTCTTTTCTACTTTGCCTATGCCTTAAAAATAGCACTTGTCACCCACTTATTCTTACTTTTACTTTTCTTTTACTGCCATATTATTAATATCAAATATTTATCAGTTTTACAGTTTATTAATTTTATAAAATGTTTAATTAATAATTGTTTTAGCTATTCTTGTTAGATGTTTTAGGTCACATATATTATTTAATTGTATTAGGGTCATGATTGGCTAAAACTATAGAGTGGTATATTGGTATTAAGTTTACGATTAGGGGCATAATTATCATAAAAAGTTATTGAGTAAATATCCTAAAGTAGTATTATGATTTGACGAGGGGGCCAAATTGAGATTATCATGGAATGTGATTGACAATATTTATAAGATAGGTTATGCTCTCCATTTGTAGAGAATGTAACATTACGTATTGTGTTAGACTTTTGTTTTCTTTCCATCCCCATCAACAGAGACAATAAAAGTTGTGCCTAAGACCCTTACATTTGGAAGATCGCATACCCATGATTAATCTCATCATCCACAATCATTCCCAATGGCAAACTTGGTACGCTTCCACATTCTTTTCCATCATGAATTAGATTATGGTTCATTACATCTAATCTTAAAAAATAGGGTTAGCTCTCCATGGTGGAGAACCTAAGGTTTACAAATAGAAGAGATAGTGAAGAAATTGAATCAAAGACAGGATGCAAGTGATGTGTCTTGAATTTTGTTAGTTTTCATTAGTCAAAGTGTTCATTTTTCCATTTTAGAATAGCGAATTTTAGCATATTAGGTTAGATTCCTCACTTAGGGTCATTTTCGCATTTTCATAGAATTAGTGTTTGTAGAGTGCTTTTAAACATCATTTCAGTGTGGTTGCATCATATTTTGAGTCCTAGGATCTTAGGTTAGTCAAACCTAGTGTTCAGAGTCAAAATTTGCTCATTTAGCCTTTAAACCATGACATAGTTGACTTTAGAGTTGACTTTTTGAAATTCTTCCAAATTAAGTGATTTGACCTTGTGGAATCATTATAAATGTCTAATTACACTTGTTGAAAGTGGTCAAACACCAAAATTTGAGGTTTAGGGCCAATTGAGCAAAATTCTTAGTTTCATGTTTTTTGTCATTTTAGCTTAGTTATTCAAGTAGTGTCTAGGTAGAGTTAATCCTTACACTTGAGTTTTTGATCAATTTGCAGGTCCTCTATCCTTAAGCAAGATTTAATTGAAGATTCGAAGGCCTAGATAAGTTCACATAGAAGCAAGGTCAAGTTGGTGGCAAATCATGAAGTGTGCAAAAGTAGCATGTTTGATCTTAGAGTTGACTTTTATCATTTGGACCCCAAATTAAGAGCCAACCATTTGGAGCACTTTAAGACAGTAAATGTGACTGGTTTGGGCCTTGGGATTGCAAAAAAAAAAAATATGAGAAGGGGTTGTACTTTGGAAAAGCATAAAGTGTGCAAAAGTGACATGTTTGACCTTAGAGTTGACTTTTGTCATTTGGACCCCAAATCAAGAGCCAATCATTTGGAGCACTTTAGGACACTAAATGTGACTGGTTTGGGCCTTAGGATTGACAAAAATATGAGAGGGGGCTGCACATTGGAGTTTGGACTCAATTGGTGAGAAGTACCTTAGTGATGGAGAGGTTTTAGGGTAGATTTGGTGAGATGGCATAAGGACACGACCCAACAGCCTCCCAACATGTTTCTGCATATTCTCTGGACCATGGAGAGGATTTTTTGATAGCAACACAAACCAAACAACAAATATAATATACAAAATGATTAAATAGATTTCCCAAATAACCTCACTCAAATCCCTCTTTTTGGAAGATCACTCAATACTCTCATAATGTCATGAATATTGTTTTCCCTGATCTCTAAGATAAAAACACTTAAATTCCTCTCACTAACACAAAAAAAGGTCTTTTACGTCCAATGCTTTTGGCTTTTCACTTATAGTTTAGATCAGACGTAGAATCGAGAGGCGTAAGTTTACGTCTATAAAAAAACATACGTGAATTTACGTTTGGTGCAAACAACCAAACATGAATTTACACAGAAAACGCAAAAAAAGGTGCTTTGGAGGTCACTAATACTTTGGTGGTTCACGCAGTCGTTGCTGTTTAAAGGAGATTCACTATTGCATCATTGGTGCAGTTGAAGACCATATCGTCCTCCACTATCGCACACCGTTGCTGCAAATGGAAGGGTTTTAAGATTTTGTGAAATGAAAATGGAAGTAAACATACATGGAAGTAAGATTTTGTGAAATGAAAGTGGAAGCAAATGCAAAATGGAAGCAAATGAGAAACACAAATCACCGTCGCACATCGCTGTCGTACACCATTGCTGCAAATGTGACGGTTTCAAGTTTTCGGTAAATGCAAAATGGAAGCAAATGAGAAATATACCTTTGGTGGGTTTTATGTTGTCATCCCTTTCGTGCATAGAGAAAACGAGAGAAAACCCTTTCGCACACAGAGATGGAAGCACCAGATAAGAGAATCTGAAATAAAAGATTTAATGTTTACATCTAGCATCGCAAGGTCAAATGTAAATATCGTAATTTACGTCTGATTGTTCACAGTTAGAGGTAATACAATCAGACGTAAACTTACATCTAGTTTAGCTGAAACTAACATAAATTAACGTGTTACCTTGGGGTGCCAGACATAAATATTGATTATTTATTTACTTAACCGTGTTATACGTCTTCTGATGAGTACTTTAAGATGTCTTGCTACCACACCTACCATCCACAACTAGTAGAGCACATGCCGAAAACCATGCTATGAACCACACTCCATAACGCCAGGTGGAGTTTCCAATACGAATAACATTTGTAACATCCCAAGACTACCAAACTCGTTAGCTTAATACTGAGGAGGGCAATCTAACTAGACCCATCCGTACACACCACAATGCGCACACTCACACCAGCAACACTCGCCAACCAGAGCCACAACTCAAGAGTTCCTCATGTTCATCCGCCATCTCGAGCCACAACTCAAGAGATGCCATTCTGAGCCACAAATCAAGGAATGTCACGTGCTTAACTCCTATCCCGAGCCACAACTCAAGGGATACGTTCCGAGCCACAACTCAAGAAACACCAGCAAGGCGACCTTTGAAGTATCACCAAAGCCTTGTAGACCACACACACTCGAAGTAAGCAAATTAGAGGCATGATCTCTGCGTTATCTCCTGGCATTGCTCCTGAGCTGGCAGGGGACACGTGCCGCCTGGCGCCAAGCGCCTCGAACACACTAAAGATGGAGACATCGCTTGGCGGGACCACCCTCACCGCCAAGCGCACACGTTCTAGGAGCCCACTATAATTGACATTATCGCTTGGCGATGTCGATTTTATCGCCAGGCGCTACATCAGTACACGTACAGTACTGGTTTTGCACACTTTAATAGGGTTCCAGCATTTCACGTTTGCAATAACCTACATCTAGAATAATCCATTGGCCCCTTGCAGGCATCTACAAAATGTAGTATCACCCATTATGCATAAATCCTTATCTATGTTATCATCAATGTGCCAACTGCTATATTTTCACAGTTTAGGTACCAACGACTCTTGAATTTGGCCATGACCCAATATTCATGCCACTATCCTCTAACCCATTCTAATTCAACAGTGATATATCCACTCCCAGGTCCTATGTCTCTTACTAGTCATAACTTCACTTCTCCCTTTTTATAACTTACGTATATCTATCAAAGTCAAATCACCATCTATACTCTTATCTCAACTAACCTCATGCATTGACTAAGGTATCCAAACAAGGCACATCAGATTCCTATATTCCAACACAACCAATTTATGCAGCACAACTGATATTTCAACCTTTAACACGACATTTAACACATCATACTTTCTATTATTCCATATACTTAACCCAACATAATTTATCTATACTTTAGGTGGTTTCAATTCACTCACTCTTGATCCAGTGACCCCATGCTCCATCATCCTAATACAATTCCTCACAGAAAGTTCCCAGACCCTTAAAATCCCTCACAACCATGCAGAGTTGCATTTTACTGCACTGGCGCCTGACGACATGCTCCGTGCTACCAGGCGGTGCATCCCATTATGGAAAAATTTCAGAATTTCCCACACCCGAGATCCTCAAATTACCATCCCCTCAATTCATCCATTCATCAGGCTATAATACTATCCATTGTATCCAAACCTTAAATTAAGATTAAATGAATCACTTCCAGTCAAATTCACGCTGGAATTAAAGCATACATTCAAAATCCCTAATTTCTCCACCCTAAACCCAGTTCATACCAAAAATCGTCCGTTTTCCTCATATCACCACGCAATTCCACCATTAATCCCTTCCCCTTAGTCAATCCAGGACTAAAGCCTGTTTTCCATCGATTAAAACTTGCCTAGAACATGTAAAAACCCAAAATCGAGCCAAAAATGGCTCGCGTCACCTGGCGGGTATTCACCACCGCTAGGTTGTTCATAACAAAAACCCAGAAACTAGGTTATAGGCTTGCGTCGCCTGGTGACCCACTCATGCTGCCAAGCGGTTCCTATCAGGAACCCAGAAAATAAGCAAAAATGCATGTGTCGCCTGGCGGTAGTTCATCGTCCGCCAGGCGGTTTCTAGAATTTTCCAAAAACACGAATATACACAGAATTATCATAGTTCAAGCTTTAAACAATCATTCAATCATGCAAGATTAATAACACAAACTAAAATAACGGAGTCCAGCTCCCATAACCTGAATTCCTTTGCTTAAAATTTGAGATTTTTGAGAGTTCCTCCTTGATCACTATGTTGCCTAGCATTTCCCCTCAATTCAGCTCCCAATTACACTCAATTCTCACCACACGCTCTCTGAATTCATTCTCTTCTTCCTATATGCAATAATGAAAGCCACAAAACACCCTCTCTTTCCCTTAATTGGTCACTAAATGTTGCTTTAATGAGAGTTAAATGGTGCAAAACGAAAATACGGTTAAAGTAAGTTTAATTGTCATTCAATGGTGATTTTCCAGCCCCATGGTTGCCCCTTCTGGCTACTAGGGTTTCTTTGCTCTTTCACCTTCATGCCAAAGGGAATTTGGGCAAAAAGAGAGTTCAATTTGGTTCTACCAAGATTTGAACCCATAACCATGCTAATGTCAAATTAATGCACAACCATTCAACCAATTCATGTTTCGTGATAATTCTTAAAATTCAAAGATTATATTATCACTCAACATAATCAAGCATCTTATTAAAATAATAATGAATTAAATAACACATAAATGACACATATAAGACTCAAACCCTAGTCCTCTCACACAAACAAGTACTCTCAACCATTTGAGCTAGTACTTTTCCACATGACATCAAGCAACATTTAATGTCATAAAGGCTCCCACTACCCGTATTAATTAATTAATTATTTAATTAATTAAATTTAGAGGATCTTACACCAAACACACAATCCCATCCATGGTGACTTGTGCTATCTAGTTTGATTTGGTTAGGTAGGTTGTTTAAATCCCATTCCTAAGACCTTCCAACAACTACATCATACCCTAAGGTGTACCCTGGGACAAGCATTAAGCACAAACCAAACCAATGGAAAGCATAAACATCTATAGGCAAGTTTCGTAAAAGAAAGTACAAGAAACACACACACACACACACACACACACAAAAGTCTAAAAGATTAACAAATGCTCAAGTCCTAAATAATTATGCCAAAAACATGTTAGTGGAAAACGACAAGTGCACCAATCGCACATAACAAGTAATAAATATCATTAACAAATGCTATTCCTAGTGACTTTGAGCCTATGATAACTCATCAAAGTCCAATACCTTGGATCATTAACAAGCAATTAGGCATTAAGTTCAAAAGTCTTAAGATTGTTAATGAATCATGTTCTATCCCTAGATACAAGCTCTATTAGGTAGTCAATTTCAGTTCTAGGTTCAAAAGACATTTTCCAACACCTTAAGAACCAACAAATAAGCCATGGGTGATCAAACCACAACAAACATTAAGCACAAAAATCTAATACTAACTTGAATTGGGAAAACACACACACACACACACACACACACACACACACATATATATATATATATATATATATATATATATATATATATATATATATATATATATACATACACACACACACACACAAGAATTTAGTCCATTACATCTAATCTTAAAAAATAGGACTAACTCTATAATAACGTTGTCGTTGACGCAATCAAATTAATACTACTTATCTATAACAACTTTAGTATTGTTAAGAAAGTAGTCAACAAAATAGAAAGGGTAAAGTAACCCAAAGTCGTCTCCTAACGAACACGAAATTGCTTTTTAACAAATTAGTTCTTATAAAAACTATACAAAAGAGTTAATAAAATAAAATAATAAAAATATAAGAGGATTAATATAGACAAAGAAAGAAATAAAATTGAAAAGATAAAAAATAAAATAAAACAATAGTAAAGAAAAATAGGTTGATTCCACTATTTTTTCAAAATAGGATTCATCATTGGTTTTCTAAAGATTATTGTTATTGATTTCTTGTCTAAGATTTCAAATTAATCAATGTAACTTCTCAATTAATTTGTTGGCGTCTTCACTTCTAACCAAAGTAACTTTTCGATCAAAAGCAAAAACTTCATAGATTATCCATAGTAAATTTAACTAAAGTAACTTCTCAATTAAATATTACTAGGCCTAATCATGTATATTCTTTCACCTCTTATATCTAGTAAAAAGCTAATTAACCAAAGTAACTTCTTGAATAATTCTAATTAAAGTTTTCACCTTTGATCAAAGTAACTTCTCAATTATTAGCAAAAACTCATTCAATCATATGAAAGTTTCTAAATTTAACCAAAGTAACTTCTCAATTAAAATTTAAAAACCCTTGGACTCATATGATTGTTATGTTATGTAGATTTTACATTGTACTAACTTGTTACAATGTAAAAATCATTACTTTTACTAGATTAATAACCAAAAGAAATAGATGAAAATAAACAAGAATCAAAAGAACAAACATATTTATTCAAACCTTAGAATCCAATTAAGAAATTACAATGGAACTAACCCTTGAAGCTTATCCCTCCATGGAATGCGAAAGAAAATAAAAATTGAAAAAGAAAGTAGAGAGAGAGAGTGTAGAATTAGGCCCCCTTTAGGGTTACTCTTTTGCTTCCTCCTTGGTCTCTTTATATAGGACTTAGATTAGGCTTTTTGTGTTGCTAAAATCTCTACAATATCTTTTAAAATAAAGATAAAGATAAATATTATTTATCTTTATAGTGATTATGAATATTTCACAATATTTGGAGATATATAAACTATTTGACAAATATAGTTGATTCATAATTTTTAATATAATTAAATAAATTAATTACTTAAAGTATGTGATAAATTATCACCAACTAATATTTGCATTAGTTTTCCAAATCAACCCTTTGCAATCTCCTCAAATCATCTTCAAAATAATCTAATATCTTTAAGATATATTTGTTTGTTGTGGAAATCTAGAAAGATTTAAGAAGATCTTGCCATATTTAAAAATATTTGGTAGTTATTATCTTTTGATATTTTATGATATAATTAAATAAGATAATTATTTAAGAATATCAAATAAAATATCTAAAGATATATTTTCCCAAAATATATTTTTTCATAAATATTTATGAATTATCAAAGTCCTTTTCTCTAAAAAAAGATAGAGAAAATCGTAAGGTCTAATTTTTGTTGCTTGTTCCCTATTTTGGTTGAGTTGGATTTTTGCGAATTTGAAAATTTCCTATTCTTGAATTTATCTTTAAGGTGTCATGAAGCTTTAATCAATTTATTTCTACTTTTCCATGAGCTCAACTTAGCTACAATTGCACTAACACACATTAAAATATCCAAAAGAATATTTATGCAACTAAAAAACTATTTTTAACATGTTTTTGTATCTCATTCTCAATAAACCCAATTATAGGAAATCCCAATTAAATCAATCTTTTAAGAACCAAAATCCAATAAAAAACCCAGAATTAAACATTAAATGAGGGCATAAATATGAACTCATCACTCCTTATGGTGGAGAACCTAGGGTTTACAAATAGAATAGATAAGGAAGAAATTGAAATCAAAGAGAAGATCCAAGTCCTCTCCCAAGTTCTTGGCAACAACTCCATTCTCCAATTGCGCCTTTCCTTCACATCAACACCTCCAATTCACAAACCATCTTCCTTTCCAACCCCAAAAGGGGGACATCACCATGAATGAAGTAGAAGGCCCAAGGAGGAGTGGGAAAGCTTCCCAAGACCCCTAACAACCTCCACAAGGCAAGTGAGGAATCCCTCAAACCCTTAAAGAGAACAAGCTTAAACACCCAATTTTGACACATCAACGTTGTTGCCACCCCGGGCCATCTCAGCACTGCTCGACGTCATCTCAAAAATGCCTAACGCTATCAATTAAAATGTGAAATAGTCGCTTCTGTGAATCCACCACCAGACGCCACTAACCAACACCCAACGCCACTAGCCAAGGCCCGACCACTAGCCATTTCTCTAATGCTCCACAACTAAATTTGCTCCCTGACTTTATAATGTTGGGTGCAATTCTTGTGGCACCAAAAGCAAGTATTTTCCTCAAAATCAATCTTTTCTTGTCCAATCATGCTCCCTTGAGTTCTTGATTATTTTCCTCTACCACAAATGCTTTCTATTAACATACTCAAAATATAGATTAGAGGTATAACAAGCATAAAATATCTAAAACACAAAAATAATTCAAAAACACTCTAAACTTGAGGATTGAACAAGACAAAAGCTAGGGAAACTTGATTTTATTCACTAAATCCAACATAACAAAACACGTAAAAGTCAACATTATCATTATGCTTCTTGTAATCCTTGTAAAAAGGTCCTCTATGGTCTCATGAGGAGTCATGGACTGATCATAACCAATATAAATCCTTGTGAGCATTCTTCTCTTCCTTCTCCTTACACCAAAAGAGTATAAAATGTCTACAAGCTTTATTCAACCCCTTCCCCCTTCCCCCTTCCATAGTCACTTTGCTACAACCAATGCTACCTTGGAGAACTTAGGGTTGGAACATTGACATTGTTTGTGAAAAAAAAAGGCTTATGGTGTGTTTGGATAAGATAATTTAAGAGAGTAAATCATCTATTTGGAGAATTTGAAATTCTTTCAAGGAAAATGATATGTTTGGATGAAAGAATTAGATGGAAATTGACATTCAACAATTTTAAGAAGGTATTTCAAATAACTTAAATAGTCAAATTTAAAATTTACTAATAAAAAGAAGGAAATTGAAATCCCCCAAATTGTTGAGTTGGGCATTGGTTAGAAAAAAAATTCTGCATCTCCAAAAAGTTGAATCAGGCTGGGTTGACGTTATAGCCTAGTCAATTCGGGTCGAAGGATGAGCCGAGGAGACCCGAGCCGAAGGTCGATTCAGGACGGTTTGGGGCGAATTTCAAGTCAGGTCGGGCTGGATCAAAAATCAAGTCAGGCTTGCCCGGGCTCAAGGTCGAGTTGGACTGACCAAGGTCAAGGGTCACGCAGGTTCGACACGGGGTGAAGGTCAAGCAAATTCGACCTGGGCCAAAAGTCAAGCTTAGTAGGATTAGGCCCCAAGTCGAGTTGAGCTAACTTAGAAGAAAGTTAGCTCGGGTCAGGTTAGGCTGAAGGTTGAGGCGGGTCAGGTCAAGCCGAGTCAAATAGAGACAAAGGTTGAGCTGAGTGGGCTTATGCCGAAGGTCGAGTCGGGCCGATCTAGGACAAAGGTTATGATGAATACACCCCAAGGCTTGTAACTTGGGCCAATGCCTAGGCCCTTTTGTTTTATTTGTTTGTTTTTAATTTCTTAAATAAATTGTATAGAATAGTGATTTGGGTGTATTTAGCATTGTCATGGGACTTGTATTTTGGCCCACGTTTATATAAGTTTGCATATTAAATATTATTTAAAGAAATTTATTCTAATTGGGACTAATAACATATTAATTATATTGGTTATATCTTAATTGTGCATTTTTTTAAATGACCATATTCTTGTTGAATATTATTAGGTTTAATATTTTTTAAATGAAAAACTAAAATAAATGGATATTGAACACAATTATTTCATCAATTTAATGGTTTTTATATTAGTTTTAGAATTAATGGTTACACAAGGATAATATAAGACTATGTTACACTATTAACTAATAAGAAATTATCCTTAGCAACACCACTCAATCACCAATATAAGTTAGGTTAAAATACCTTTTTGGTCGCAATTTTCGTCAGGTTTTTTCAAAGAAGTCCTAATTTTGGTTTTGTGTTCAAATAGGTCCCAATTTTCGTCAATTTTGTTCAATTGGATCCTTTTTTGCTAACACCGTTTAAATAATTAACGACCATGAACAGTGACTGCCACGTGTCACTTCGTGATTTTTTTGAATATTTTTTTATTTTTATTTGTGTTATTTTTAATTTTTTTTAAAAATTTTTAAAATTTTTTTAAAATGTACACGTGTCAACCTAGGAGTGTGCCACATGTCACTTCGTGATTTTTTTGATTTTTTTTTAATATTTTTTAATATTTTTTAATTTTTAATTTTTTTTTAAATGTCCACGTGTCAACCCAATAGTGTGTCACGTGTCAAAGTCAATGTTCTAAATTCAATTTGGTCCCTATATTTGTTATTTTTGTTCAATTAGGTCCCAATTTTTGTTAACATTAACCAATTTGGTCCCTCTCTAAATTAAAACCAAATTTAATTTTTATATTAAAATTCACATTTTTTATTAAATATTTTTATATAAGATATTAAAATTCACATCATTATAACTTTGATATAAAAATTAAATTTGGTCACATATTCGATAGGGACCAAATTGGTTAATGTTAACAAAAATTGGGACCTAATTGAACAAAATTAACAAATATAGGGACCAAATTGAATATAGAATATTGACTTTGACATGTGGCACACTACTGGGTTGACACGTGGACATTTAAAAAAAAATTCAAAAAAATTCAAAAAGAAATAAAATAAAAAATTCAAAAAAACCACAAAATGACACGTGGCACGCTCCTGGGTTGACACGTGTACATTTAAAAAAAATTTAAAAAAATTTAAAAAAATTTAAAAAAATTTAAAAAAATTTTAAAAAAAATAAAAATAAAAATAAAAAAAATTCAAAAATACCACGAAGTGATATGTGGCAGTCACTGTTCATGACCGTTAATGATTTAAACGGTGTTAGCAAAAAAGGACCCAATTGAACAAAATTGACGAAAATTGGGACCTATTTGAACACAAAACCAAAATTAGGACTTCTTTGAAAAAACTTGACGAAAATTGGGACCAAAAAGGTATTTTAACCTATAAGTTAAAAGGTAGTTATAAGTTGTCATAGATAGAAAAATTAAATTAAATTTTCCAATAATTAAAAAAATATGATGTACCTCTAGCCAAGGGACCTACAACTAAATCTATGGCTAAAAGGATACAAGAAGATTGAGCCTCCTCTTAGCATGTTAGGGCCAAGTTGAAATTTAGTTAGGCTAAAGAGGATGTGAAGACCTAGCCTAAGTCTCTATCTTTGTAAATATTAGATTTAGAGTTAATTGTGGGTTTTGTATTATGAGCCTAATAGAATAGGGTTTTCTTTGGGCCATGTATTGGGCTTTGTGGGAAATTTGGGCTTTAGAAGCATTTTGGACCAAAAAGAGAGTTGGGCCTAAACTTTGGGCCTTTGTGGATCGCGTTCAGTAAGGATTCTATATCCTTCATGCACCTAGCTTACTCACCAAGCTCGTCATAAGTTCATATGTGCAAGGAAAATGTGACTTGCATAGGTGGCAAGTCACACCTCCCACATGCCTCTTTTTGGCTCCAAAATTCTACTTTCTAGCACCAAGTTTCCCTCCTCTTTTTGGACATACCTAGTTTTCCTTTTTCTCCTATAAATAGATGAGCTTACCTCATGTAAACCTAGCTTGAATTTTAATAAAGAAATTCTACCAAATTATGTGCACACATCTTTAAGGACTCCAAGCTAAAAGATTGACTCATAAAAAATTTAATTTAATGTGTATTTCCCTCCTCTTTTTGGACATACCTAGCTTTCCTTTTTCTCCTATAAATAGATGAGCTTACCTCATGTAAACCTAACTTGAATTTTAATAAAGAAATTCTACCAAACTATGTACACATATCTTTAAGGACTCCAAGCTAGAAGATTGACTCATAAAAAAATTAATTTAATGTGTAAATTCATTAATTTGTAAAAGTTGTTTTACATAATGTAACACCCTAATGGTGTGTTTGGATGAGACAATTTAAGAGAGTAATTAATTTATTTAGAGAATTTGAAATTCTTTCAAGGAAAATGATATATTTGGATGAGGAAATTAAAAGGAAATTGGAATTGAGAAATTTTAAGAAGGTATTTCAAATAACAAAAATAACAGAATTTGAAATTCACTAAAAAAAGAAGAAGAAGGAAATCGAAATTCCCTAAGTTGTGAAATTGCTCATTGATTAGGACAAAAATTAATTCTAGAAGTCCAGAAAGCATAGAAGGTTGAGTTGGCACGAGTCGGCCGAAGTTCAAGCTGGGCCAGTTAGAATGTCGAGCCGGAGTGGCCCAGCCCAAAGGTTGAATTGTGCTGGCCTATGCAGAAGGTTGAGTTTGTCCGACCCAAGCTGATGGTCAAGCTAGGTTAGGTCGGACTGAAGGTTGACTTGAACCAAAAGTCAAGATGAGTCGTATCGAATTGAAGGGCAAAGTAAGTTAAATTAGACTCAAAGGTACAATTTAGTTCATAGTAAAATAGAAATTAATTTGCTTTATCCAAATAAGAAAATTGAAATTTAAAATATTTCAATTAATTCATCCAAACTAATTATTTAAGATCGAAGAGAATTCAATTGTAAGTAATTCAATTACTAGGTATTCAATTTCTTGGAATTATTGAAAACCCTAATACTTGATCCAATCCAATACATCGATTTACAGGCGAACCACGAATCATGGAGCAGGGTAAGTTCATTAAAATCTAGGTTTGTACATCTACACATGTCATTGTGTGTAAGAATTCTTCCATAAGCTTCTCATAACATGATATCTTAGTTTATATTGCTTAGACCATCAACGAAGCTAGGATATATTTGTTACAACATAACTATTAATACTTAGTTGACAACTTAAATAATAGTCCACACATCATCTCAAACATATGACCTTCAATTCATACTAAATCAAGCAATCTCAATAGTCACTTCCATAATCAATTAATAATTCATCCTTATAAGAAATATATCATTAATCATATATACTTTTTTTAATTTAAATGTTAGTAAATCAAAATAAATCTTTCATTACATTAATGTAATATCCAAATATAATATAATAATCAAAATGAACAAAATAGTGAAAGATAGACCAATTTTAGCATTTAAAAATATTTGAAAAATCATTTCTTTGGAGTTCATAAAGTAGTTTCTCGCTTAGCTAGAAATTGGCTCGCTCAACGAATTAAGCACATGTTGAAATTTGCTCAGTCAGAATTATGCTCTCTTAGCCAAAGGCATCTACACATTAAGTGAATTTTGGCTCACCGAATGAAAATTTAACTTGCCCAACGAATGTGCAGTCAAAGCTTTTATAAAAGTAGCTTCACTAAGCAAGAATAAGGCCCATCCAACTACTCTAATCACTTGGGAAGGCTCACTAAACAAGATTTAGTTCATCCAACGACCCAACCATTTTGAGGTCTTTGGTTTTTTCGTAAAATATTTTCATCAAGCAAAGGTAATACTTGCCCAATGATTGAAATCCTCGGGAACCTTTTTCATAAAGCTTGCTCAATGAGTATTGACTCACCCAACGAGTAGAATGACATAAGCTATTTGGATTTTAAGTTTTTAAATTTTGCTTCGAGACTAGCTAGCTCACCTAGCGTGTCAACATAATTTAGTAAAACTGATAGATGTATCCGTAAAGCTATCAAAATAGGTTAAAAACCCGTGAGCCAATCTGACCCATCACGAGTTCGAATAAGGTTAGGTTAAAAAAAGTTTGTGAATTTCAGTAGCCAAAACTAGACTCGACCACTAAGAACTCGGCTCACCCAGGTTGAACCCATGATGAGCCGGGTTGGCTCACCAAATCAAACACAAAATTCAATTCCTTGGGTGAAAACCATGAAGAAAGATAAATGGGAGAAATATCACAAACTATTTAGTAAAAAGAACTCTCTCAAAACATAAGAAAAAGAAAGAAAAGGTCATACTTGTTTAAATGCCCTGAAAGGAATTTAGGAAAGTGTTTACAAAGATTGAAAACAATCTTCAACCATTAATAATGGGAAAGACATTGATGCATGGCAAAGTAAGAGGCATGAAAGGAAAAATTATAAAAACAAAGACACATATAGAGGGTTCTTGCTGAAAGATTCCAATAATTTAAGCTACAATTGCTTAGTTCAACCAACAAAAGAAAACAAAACATGGAAGCAAAGCACACGAGATGCAATATTAAAACATTTAACTTGAAAAAAATAGAGTATAAAAAAGGATGAAGAGGAAGAACTTAATTAAGTGAGCCAACCCGTTTAATCCATCAATCCGTGGTGGGCCACGTCAGGCTTAAATATCTTGAGCTTACTAATAAGTGAGTTAGGTTGGGTTGACTACTAAGTGGCCAACTTGTGATTGAGCGAGCCGAGCAGGGTGGTCCGTTTTGACAGCTCTATATGTTAGATTGGTCCCTTGACTCCAACTGGTGTTTTAATCTCTTTTATTTGTCACAATAGGTCCAATTTAGTACTAAACTTTAGTACAAAGAGTCAATTTAACCAATCTAATATATGTATCATCAAATTTTCTTTAATAATATAGAGTATTTCAAATCAATATATCATACTAATATTCAACACAAATTAATTTAGACGCATATCATCACACATTTCAACCACACCACAATATCGCAAGATATACAAATCAATAACAAATAATTAATTTTGCTTACCAGTAATGACTATCCATAAGGAAAAATTTCAAAGTCCAAGTGGTAAGATTATTCAAAACTTAGATACCTAGAGTAAGCTATATAAATATTACAAAAGTTAAGTATATGACAAAACAAGTTGAGAGGTTTACTTTTCTCGATTGAACCCACTAAGATTGATAACAAATTCATACAAAAAGTAAGAAGAGAAGAAATATACAATAACATAAAAAGGCTTTTTATGTCTGTTATTTTAGGCTTTTTACGTGTGTGGTAGGTCAGACGTAATATCGGGAGACATAAATTTATCTCTGTTGCATTTATAACCGATTTAAATTTACGTCTGTTACAAAAGTAACAAACATAAATTCTTTTTTAATTTTTTTTAAATCTGTACCAAATCTCTTCTTCTTCTTCTTCTTCTTCTTCAAATTATAATGTAAAATTACACAAACATAACACATCTAATATAAACCAAATTGTATGAGAGAAAACACAAAAGAAAAATACAAAAACCAAGCTTTTGGTATGAAGAAACACCACCGTGGTTCGTGTCGTTACTGTAGTTGGGTGAAAACACCTTCATTGTCGCTCCTCTTGGAAGGAGACCCACCATCGCATCGCCGTTGCCATTGGAGCAAACACTGTTTGCGCTGTCACATACCACCATCCTCCACCACCTCTGTGAAAAATGGGAGGGTTTCAACGTTTCTGGAAACGAAAATGGAGAACCATGTAAATGGAGGCACACAAAAATTGAATCAAAGCAGAAACAAACCTTTGAAATTGCTTGATAACGACTTCTCCTATGCGCACCACGAAAACAAGAAAAAAGTTAACCCTTTCGTATAGTTGAAGCTAGTGGAGAAGAAGACCTGTAAAAAAAATTTCAATGTTTACGTCTGATGTCTTATGGTCAAACGTAAATTTACGTGCGATCTTATGCACTCAGATGTAAACTGTGATATTTACGTCTAATCCTAGGGCGCTAGATGTAAACTGCGATATTTGTCATCAGTCATTTTTAATGTCTGATTCCTCTGCGTCAGGCGTAAAATCGCAAATGTTAATTGTCTATTTTGTGTTAGTGCTATATAGTAAATGAAAACTTACACTAATTAAAATTTTGATAAGAGAATTTTTTTTAGCTCCTCAGATATTGTGAGGCACAATCTAATTCTAAAAGAGACGAAGATTGGAGGTGAAATCTTTTTTTGGAGGAAGGAAAAGAAAAAAGAGCGATGAAAAGAAAGAGAACAATATAAGTAATGATAGTAAGGTAGTTACGGGACACATAATTTGCATAGTTTTATAAAATTTATACCAAAAATTAATTTTAATGTTAGAAAAGGTTTGTTATATATTTTTTTCATTTATTTTTCTTTCTAAAAGGTGACTATGGAAAAATTTGGACCAAATCCACTTTATCATACAGAAATATTTTATTGCACAAAATTCAAAATTCAAAGACTAGGTGAAAAAGAGTCATAGTCTAGATTAGTTTATAGTAGTAATCTATTGACGTTTTCTCCTAGTTTTATGGTAACTTTTGGCCTAACTAGCACACACTGTTTTACATTTTATTCTTCTTTTTTTCATTAAACTGAAAAGGTTCCGATTCTATGATATAAGACGTGTTTGGTTCCGATTCTATGATACAAGACGTGTTTGGTTCCAATTTTGACCATTCAGTGCAGATTAAAGGAGGTCTATTTCCATTCACATATGTTGCTGTGATACGCATCTTCACTATTTCGTCATTTTTTTATTTTGAAAAGAAAAAACCAAATTTGTTTTGTTCTTGGATTCTTATACTTTTCAAACTTTCGTGTGTTTCGTGTTTCATCATCCTTCATTGGCAAAAGTACTTTCCCGATTTCTTTTGATATCATCATGTGAACATATTTTAACGTGATATTCACATCTACCCTTAGCTTAAGTTGAAGAGTCACATGAGGAAATAAGTGAGGGACAGAATTTTCCTACGACCTGTTTTTGTACAAGCTCTAATATATTATATTAGAGTTTGTTCAGAATCCGACTTTAAGCGTAATTGAATCCAACACAATCTTTTCACGCCTCTAATTTATAATTATGATACTATGTTAAGAAGTGAACTTTAAATCTAATTCAATATCACAGAACTGACTTGTGAGATGAGGTTTGCATCCCTTTATGTATTATAAAATCACCTTATCTATAACTAATGTGAGACTTCCAACATGACTTTCCAACCTTCAAGGAAAAATACAAGTGAAAATAACAAGAGTAAGGAGAAAAATATTTTCTTTTCTTTAGTAAAATTATTTTTTATAGACCTAAACAACATGAAATATATTTATTACTTTAAATATGATGTAATTAACTTAAAAGGTGGTTAAGTTGTTATATATTAATTTGAGGTACACAAACTTTTCAAATTTAGCATTATATTAAAAAATGTTTGGGTATGTTTTTGGTCCCTCAAGTTTCAGTGAAATTTGGAATTACTTCCTCTTCAAACCTTTTGACCAATTTAGTCTTTCATGTTTAAAAATACATGAATTGATTCCTTTTAACCAAATTTTGTTAAGTATATCTAACGTTTCAATCGCATTTCATGATAGTATATGAATTTTGACATATTTTTGTTTCAATGTTAACTTAAATATTATCATAAAACGCGTTTAAAATGTCAAATAAACTTAACAAAATTTGGTAAGAATGACTAAATTCACGCATTTGTAAAGATAAAGGACTAAGTTTGTATAAAGTTTTGAAGATGGACTAATTCCAAAATTCACTGAAACTTGGAGGACCAAAAACATATTTAACCAAAAAATGTTTTAAGTATGTAATCATTATAATCTACTCTCTTCTTAGGATCTATGAGTTTTTTATTAATAATTTTTTAGTATTTAGGTTTAAATGTTCTCTATATTTTTCTATTTTATATGGTTATAATTATAGTCTACATTATATCGTCATCTTTTATAAATAAATGTTTTTTTTAATTTTATATTATGAGAGTACTCATTATTAGTAAACGATTCATCTCGTCGTCATTATACCAAAAAAAAATATTATAATTTATAATAAAAATAAAAAATCTAAATGGTCTAAAAATATTTACCTAAATCCCAGTATAAGTGAGTGTCAAATGTTAGGAAATAGAGACTAGAAAAATAAGTTATTAAAAAAATTCAATTTTTTTTAATTATGAACTTTTATAAATAAGTCATAATTTTTAGAATTAATGAATTATTCTATTACTGACTCATTTGAAATATTATGATAGACCCAAATGTAATTTAATAAAATATAAGGATCTATTGGTTATTATGGGAAGTCGTAAGAAAATAAAATAAAATAAAATAAAGATGAAATAAAGTCCGGTCCAACTTAATGAAGATTGACTTATAAAAGGGGATTAGAGTTCTGTCTCTCGCCAAAAGTAGTGGCAGATCTTCAGCTAATATTTTGGGGCTGCCAAAATTTTTGTTGAATTACTTTTTTGCCTATTTTTTTGTCCAAAAATGTCAAGTTGGTTCTCTAGTGTTTTTTAGTCTCAATTTAGTGTCGATTTTTTAAAAATTGATGCAATTTGATTTTTTTTGTTAAATTTCTTAAAGCGGAACAAAATTTTTTCATCAAAATTGACACTAGGATTATGTCAACTACACCAACAAAAGAAACTATCTTTATTTACAACTTCAATTTTGATTAAAAATCATTAATCCGATTCAAGAAATTTAACGAAAAAAAGGACAAAATTGCATCATTTTTGAACCAAATTAAGACAATAAAAACTGGAGGACCAACTTGATATTTTGGAACGAAAATAGGAACCAAAAGAGTAACTCCAAACTTTTTATATAAACTAGTAAAAATATTGTATTTACCTTTCTTTATGATAATACAAAATAATAAAATTATTATTATTATTATTATAGTTATAAAATTAAATATAATTTTTTTTTAATTTTATTATAATTAATTTTCATTTATAATTATTAAGTTTAAGAAAAAAATTAAATTAAACAAATAATCACTTAAAAATAATATGAATAAAATAATTATTTTTATTTAAAAATATTTAAAAGGTAAAATTGAAAGTAAATGTGAAAAAAAGACTTGTCCTCACACATAGATATAAATGTATAAAAATTTATTAGAGTATCAAATATATAAAATATATTAAAAATATTAAATTTTGAGAAAAAAAAGGGGTGGGGGGTAGCGTGGCAACATGGCCCCCTTAATGCATACCAAGGTTCGTCCCTAATCATAAGGTTTTTTCACAATAAGCCATCAAGAAAGAGAAAGAGAGAATAAGAGGAGAAAGAAAGGCAAAGAGATGAATTAGGAAAAGGAGGTTGAAGAATAAAGATTGAAAAACACATTCTCATTGGATCTCTCATGGAATAGTGTTTAATATCCTATTATGATTTATGTATATGAATGTGTAAAAATCATGAATTTTAAGATCCTAAAGTAGTTTTCTTATAATGAATTGATAAGTATGAAAAAATTACAATTTATTTACGTGTAGTATTAGAGCATGTGTTGGTAGATTTATGATTCTCCTATTATGATTTTTTTCGAATTATGTTTTTGTTTTTGCCTAATTATGATAAATCAGAATTATTAATTACGAATTTTATGATATTATAAACTCTAATTATGATTTTAGGAATTTTTTGAAATTATGAACTCTAATTATGATTTTACGGATTTTTTGAAATTATGAACCATAATTATGAATTTAGGAATTTTCTAAATTATGAACCCTAATTATGAATTTAAGGATTTTTATGAAATTAGTATGAACCTAATTTATGTTTTCGTCCAATTTTCAAGAACCCTTATTATTAGATTTTGGGATTTTATTTTTCTTCCGCTACTATTTGATTTCAAATTGAAATCATGTTATCTGTATGATGAAATTATGATTGATTCACTACACCTTTTTAATTGATTGAATTGTAATTGGTGTAACGTCCCTACTAGAAATTACTTAATTAAAATAAATAAATAAATAAATAATTATTGAAAATCAAACGTTATAACTTTATTGTCCCCAACCGTGGGAAAATTTCAAATATTAACACGCCATAATTTAAATAAAACTAGAGTAATAATGTTGTCACAAGTTCCAGAATCCGATAAGGTAGTAAAAACATAATAAAATTCCTAGCTCAAGAGTCCCAAGCTAGCCCCCTCTCTGTCGATATGCATCAACAACATCACCTGGAATATCATCTGCTCCTGTGTGATAAGTCACACGATCATCGCCAAACACAAATAGAAAGGGTGAGCTCATAAATAATTAACACATAAGTTGATAATATCACAATACACCCAACTATTTTATTCTAGTTAGTTCTTGGCCAAAACATTAATACCCCAAGGCTTTTCAACCTGCAATTCATACAAATAGTTGACCATGGACTCAGAATATATGATGCTCCCACGAACATGCCCAATCGTGGTCCTACCTATACGAACCTCCCCGCTCGTAGTCCTACCTCTACGAACCTCCCCACCTGTAGTCAAACACACGTGATCCACCAGCTACGAACCTCTCCGCTCGCAGCATCTCTTAAGTGTGAGCATGGAACATACGAACCTCCCCGCTCATATCCCCACACGAGAGTATCAGGATATGAACCTCCCTGTTCATATCATCACATGTTCACCACCATCCATGAACCTACCCGCCTATGGCATAACATCTCTTGATCCAAGTTTTGCATCACTGCGTACAAATAACACACGCAAACCATTGCCTGCAGTGCTATCGCCTGGTGCTGCCTAAGCGCTGCCAGGCGAAAAACCTGTGCATACCGCCTGGCGGGACGCCATTGTCGCCAGCCACCAGACTGCTCCCAAAGGTATTAATGTACTCTCATCCATCAAGGTCTGATTCTTGGTACCTTGTCACTCCATGCATGGTTTCGTTACCTATAACTTACATTCCCAAATCCCTCTAATCAAAACATAGGATTTTCCAAGTTTTCTATCATTCTCCAATGACTTAATCTAACTTATGAAAGTGACGCACAGTCCAGTATCTCAGAGTACAAAACCTGCTTATATCACATTGCAACAATACCACATATTCCCCTCAAATACCTTCAATCCATGCTACACAATTTATGATTGATACCTTAACCCGCTAATGCATGTTTATCCCACATCCCAAATGTACAAACCTAAAGAAAACCCATGTTTTCCAGAACCTGCAATTTTACTTAGAATTATCACTTCCCCCCTTTTAATTCATCTATGTACATTAGACATAAACTATACCTAGACATACCATATCACCTCACAAATGGACTCATTCTTAATTCATCTATGTACATACTCCTTTCCATTTCATCATCTAATTTCTATTACGATTCAATTCTATAGGTCTCTCCCTCCTTGTTAACCACTTAAGTTCACAGAACTATGTTAGCACACCGTCGTCACCTGGTGGCAAGCAAGGTGCCGCTAGGCGGTGTATTAGTTACTGGTAGAAACCTCCATTTTTCTACACATGCGAGTAACTTATCCCTTTTACAGAACTTATCCAATTTCCAAATTAACGGAAATTACACCAATTCACCTATACTTAATTGAACCTCCTGCCCATTCAGTTATTAACATTCGTCTGCCCTTTATTCTCTGGGAATTGAATTCCACATAATTCCTCTATAAAATCCTAACATATTTTCATGATTTATCATGCACAATTTTCCCAAAGTGCCACCACATACATACATATAATCAAGTTATAATAGTAAATCATCCAACATGATTTGCACAAATAATTCCAAGAGTCGCAATGACTCCCGCACAAACCACACCAAAATAGTCCCGCCTGGCAGTAGTTCATTGCCGTCAGGCGGTTCATAGCAAAAGCTAGAAAATTAGGCAAAAATGATGCGTCGCTTGATGGCACATTCATGACTGCTAGGCAGGTTTTTGGGCAGAAACCCAAAAACTTACGAAAAATAGCGTAAAAGAAGTGGAATTTCATGCAATGACATATGACAAGGCATATTAAATCATACACGAATAAAAAACACAAGAACAACTCCCCTTAATTGGATAATTCTTGCTCCACTTGAAAGAATTAGGACTTCTCTTATGCCACCACTAGTCTAGCCTTTGTCTTCTCTTTAATACACTTGATGTTATGGTTAATTTGACTCAAAAATCACCTTCAGAACTCCCTTTCTCACTGCCAATTTCGTATGCCCTTTGCTCCTTGATGTTTTTTTCTCTTTCTTCTCCAAAAACCACCTTAATTAGACCATTAACTAAGCCTTAATGCTTGTTAATGATAAGAAAACGAAAATGGCTTTGAATTAGGTATTAATGGCCATTCAAGGACCATTTTGGTTGGCTTTCCAACCCACTAGGATGCTCTTCTTGTAGCTAGGGTTTCTCTGCCCTTTCATATTCATACCAAAATAAATTTTGGCAAAAAAAAAAGTTTAATTCATCCTTAGCAAGGTTTGAACACACCACCACTCAATTACAAAGTTAATGTACAACCAATTCAACAAATTCATGTTTCGTGATAATTCCTACCCTTTTAGGAATTTAATATCATGCACCAAGATAAAATATATTACTAAAACAACAAACAATTAAATTAACACACAATTGGCTCACATAATGTTTGAACCCATGTCTTTTCAATACAACCAAGTACTCTCAACCATTTGAGCTAGTACTTTTCCACATTATAAAGACTAGTAATTAATGTCATAAAGACTTCCATTACCCGCATTTATTAAATAATTATTTAAATTCCTCGGGTCTTACAATTGGCATGGAGTGAAATTATTTGCTAGTGTTACATGAGTCAATTGGAATTGTAATTGAAGTGATTGCAAATTGGATGGTTTGATTGGAAAATGTAACCCATAGAATCATGAATGATTTGAATTTGAGTGCAATGTTATTGGTTTATGTCATCAATAAAAAATAATGTTGATTTATTTTTATATGAATAATATATTTTAATTTGCAATAATGTATATGTTTTATTAATTTTAAATTAAAATTAATGATTTAATTAACCCATAGAATCGTGAATGATTTGAATTTGAGTGCAAAGTTATTGGTTTATGTCAACAATAAAAAATAATGTTGATTTATTTTTATATGAATAATATATTTTAAATGATTAGTGGATCTCCGAAAGGAGAACACTAGTAAACATTAAATGATTATTTATGTTTGAATTTGTATTTATGTTTATTTTTACAACTTAAAGCATTAATTTTAAGCATGTGATAATTGAATTCCTTGTCATGGTATCTTTACATTCGCTTGCTACGTCTATTCTAGTCTTCAATGGGTTGAATTTCCTTGACTGGAGCAAATAGGTCGAATTTCACTTAGGTGTCTTGGATCTTGATTTGGCTTTTCAAGTTGAAAAGTCGGTTGCTATCACGGATGCAAGTATCCATGAAGAGAAATCCAATTACAAAGCTTGGAAAAGATCAAATAGACTTAGCTTAATGTTTATGCCAATGAACATAGTAAGCAACATTAAGTCAACTCTTTCCAAAACTGACAACACAAAATAATTTATGAAATTTGTGGAAGAGTGCTCTCAAAGTGCTTACGATTCCTTCGTTGGGACATTGATGAGTACATTGACCACCATGAAGTTTGACAGTTCACGTAGTATGCATGAACATGTAATCGAGATGAAAAATATCGCAACAAGACTTAAGTCTCTAAGAATGGTAGTGGATGAAGGTTTTCTCGTGTAGTTCATTTTGAACTCATTACTGTTTGAGTATGGTCTGTTCCAGATGAACTACAACACCATGAAAGACAAGCGGAACATGCATGAATTGCATAATATGCTAGTTCAGGAGTAGACCAGACTAAAGAACTTAGAAAACCACTTCGTTCATTATGTGAAGAATCAAAGAGCTGGAAAGAAAGTTGCAAAGAAACATGGAAAGGGTAAAAGACCATTAAAGATTGACACATACTCAACAAAAATTCAGAAGAAAAATGACAAATATCATTTCTATGTTAAGTCTAAGCATTTACAGAAGGAGTGCATAAAGCATAGAGCTTGGAGGTGAGCATAATGCTCACGTATGTTTTGAATCAAACTTAACTGAAGTTCCCCATAATACTTGGTGGATTGATTCTAGATGTACGACTCATGTGTCTAATGTGATGCATGAATTTCTTTCAACCTAAACGATAAACCCAAATGAGAAGTTCGTCTTCATTTGCAAGAAAGAGAAAGTTCTAGTGGAAGCCATGGAGACTTATAGTCTAATCGTCGACATTGGATATCACTTAGACCTTATAGATATTTTTACATACCTAGTATCATTAGAAATTTAATTTCGTTATCTAAGCTTGATGTTGTTGGATACTCTTTTAAGTTTGGGAATGATTGTTTTAGTTTGTTTAAGCATACTTGTATGATTGGATATGGTACACTTTATGATGGTTAATATAAATTGAATTTGGTTAATTTATATGTTGAAACCCTTATGACCTTGCATCAAAATGTTTGCACTAAATGTAGTTTAATGGATGAACGATCTGCTTACTTGTGGCATAAACATTTAGGACATATTTCCAAAGAAAGAATACAAAAGTTAATAAAGAATGAAATCCTTCCAGATTTGGATTTTACTGATCTAAATGTGTGTGTGGATTGTATTAAAGGCAAACAAACAAAACACACAAAGAAATGAGCCACAAGAAGCACTTAGCTTCTTGAAATCATACACACTGATATATGTGGTTCGTTTGATGTATACACATCGATATATGTGGTTCATTTGATGTAAATTCCTTCAATAAAGAGAAGTACTCCATCACCTTTATTGATCATTTTTCGTGTTATGGACATGTCTATCTACTACATGAGAAATCTCAATTAGTGAATGCGTTGGAAGTTTATATAAATTAAGTGGAAAGGTAATTAGACAGAATAGTGAAAATCGTAAGGTCAAAAACGGTGGCGAGTATTATGGAAGATATGATGAAAGTGGACAATGCCCTGGTCTGTTCACTAAGTTCGTTGAGAAACATAGTATTTGTGCTCAGTACACAATGTCAGACACAACACAACAAAATGATGTATCAAAAAAGTGTAACCAAACCTTGATGCATATGGTTAGGAGTATGTTTAGTAATTCATGTTTACTTGTATTGCTCTGGATGTATGCTTTAAAGACTGCCGTGTATTTGTTGAACATGGTTCCTAGTAAAGTTGTTCAAAAGAATCCTTTTGAGTTGTGGACGAGTAGGAAACCTAGTTTGAGACACCTACATGTTTGAGTTTGTTAGGCGGAAGTAAGAATATACAATTCGCAAGAAAAGGAATTGGATGAAAGAACACTCAGTGGTTATTTCTTTGGTTATCCAGAAAAATTTAAAGGGTATTTGTTTTATTGTCCTACCTATAGTACAAGACTCGTTGAATCTAGAAATGTTTTGTTCAATGAGAATGGTGAAACTAGTGGGAGTGAATCTTCACAAAATGTGGAGATTAATGAAGTTAGAGTGAAAGTTCCTATAGTTAGTATTTATTCTTCAAGAATTATTGTTCACAATGTTGTAGAAACTCATACCAATAAAGAAGAACAACAAATTAATGATCCCGAGGTTAACAATGTTTCGGTAGTAGAATAACTACAAGAAGTAGTATTAAGAAGATCTCTCAGAGATAGAAAGTCTGCTATTTCAAATGACTATGTGGTTTATCTACAAGAGTCTAAAAATTACATAAGTATTGATATTGATCCAGTTTCATTTTCAGAAGCCATTAATGGTGATAATTTTGATAAGTGGTTAGACTATAGCAAGATGAACTTGAATCAATGGCATAAAATGGTGTATGAGATCTTGTGGACTTGCTAGAAGGATTCAAGATAGTTGGGTGTAAATGGGTCCTTAAGATTAAGCATAAATCTCATGGCAATAAGGAATGTTATAAGGCCCGACTTGTTCCCAAAGGTTTTACTCAAAAAGATGATATTAACTATAAGGAAACATTTTTACCTGTTTCTTAGAAAGATTTTTTTAGAATTATCATGGCATTAATAGCTTATTATGATCTTGAGTTGCATCAAATGGATGTTAAAACTTCCTTTCCAAATGGGGATTTAGAAAAGGATGTTTATATGGACCAACCGGTAGGGTTCATTAAAGAAGGAAAGGACCACATGGTGTGTAAACTTAAGAGATCATTATACGGACTTAAGCACGCTTCTCGGTAGTGGTATCTTAGGTTTAATGGTACTATTATGTTCTTTCGATTTATGGAAAACAATGTTGATCAATGTATATATCTGAAGGTCAGTGGGAGCAAATTTATATTTCTAATTTTGTATGTTGATGATATCTTGTTTGAGACTAATGATCTTGGTCTATTAAGTGAGAATAAGATGTTTCTCTCTAATAACTTTGAAATGAAACATATGGGTACGGCATACTATGTGATAAAAATAGAAATATTCAGTGATAGATCACAAGGACTGTTAGGTTTGTTTAAGAAAACATATATTAATAAAGTTTTAGAGAGATTTAGAATGGATAAATATTCAACATCTTCTGTTCCAATATAGAAAGAAGACAAGTTTAGTATCATGCAATGTCCAAAGAATGATTTGGAGCAGAAACAGATGGAAGATATTCGTTATGCATCTATTGTTGGGAGTTTGATGTATGCTCGAACATGTACGAGGCCATATATTAACTTTGCAGTTGGTATGCTTTGTAAATACCAGAGTAATCCAGGACTGGAGCATTGGAAAGCTGCAAAGAAAGTTTTAAGATACCTACAAGGAAGAAAGAATCACGTGCTTACCACCTTAAGGTGATAGGTTATACAGATTCAAACTTTGTCGGCTGTATGGATACAAGAAAGTTTACATTTGGTTACATGTGTATCTTTTACTCGGAGGAGCGATTTCATGGAAAAGTGTGAAGCAGTCTGTCATTGCTCTATCCACCAGGGAAGCTGAATTCGTGGCATGCTTTGAGGCCATAATTCAGGCTAATTGGTTATGGAATTTTATTTTAAGACTTGGAGTAGTCGACAGTATTGCGAAGCCGCTGAAAATTATTGTGATAATTCTGCAGCAATATTCTTTTCTAAGAACGACAAGTATTAAAGGAGCTAAGCATATGGAATTGAAATACCTTGTTGTTAAAGAAGAAGTTCAAAAACGTAGAGTGTTAATATAACATATTACCACATATCTTATGATTGTTGACCCTTTAACAAAAAGGGTTACCGCACAAATGTTATATTGGTCATGTAAACAATATGGGCATTATGTCTACTAGTGAATGTTAAATGTTGAATGTTAATGTTGTTAATGTTTATGTGATACTCTAAGCTATTTAATGTATAAGTTTATGAAATTTATGCTTTCTTTTTAATGTTTATGCACGCAAATTATGATAAAGAAAAAAAAATTATTTTATGTTATTGTTATTAAAAAGGACATTATATTTGAACCTATTATGGACTTCTTGTTTTAAGGTCATATTAAGGAGAAAGAGATAATACAGTAGTGCATGAAGGGACCATGTCGACCGAATGATGTGTGACCGCCATGACTTATTATTTTTGTATTTTTAATTATGAATAATGATGAAACCAATTTATGTAAGGTCCTTTAATGCGCATTATGTTTATGTAATAATTCACATAGTGTTATGACATCATATGAGTCAAGTGGGAGAATTTTAGAATTAATTGATGAATTAGTTTTATTTTATGACTCATTTAAAATATGATGATAAGCCCAAATGTGATTTAATAAAATATAAGGACCTATTGATTATTATGCGAAGTTGTAAGAAAATAAAATAACGATACAATAAAACCTAGCCTAACTTGATGGATGTTGGCTTATAAAAGGGGATTAGAGTTTTGTCTCTAGCCATAAGGTTTTTTCATATTAAGCCATCAAGAAAGAGAATGAGAGAGTGAGAGGAGAAAGAAAGGAAAAAAGATAAATTAGGAAAAGTGGATTGAAATAAAGAGATTGAAAAACGCATTTTCATTGGGTCTCTCATGGATTAAGGTTAGTATCCTATTATGATTTATGTATGTGAATATGTGAGAATCATGAATCTTAAGATGTAAAGTAGTTTTCAACAATGAATGGATTAACATTAAAAAACTACAATTTATTTACAATAATATCTAGAGGAGAAGCACTCACATAAATAAGAGAAAAAAATATTGAAATATAATGCATGAAAATAAGAAAAAAATATATTTATAGATATTTCAATATCTAAAAACATCTATGTTATACCTCTACATACACTACACTTAATTAAGTATGTAAGTTATTACATAACAAAAAAAGTTTCCCATTTTTTTTTTCAAATTATTTGAATATAATTGCTCTTTCGTGAAGCTTAGTATTAGGTAGCTGACCCATGACTTTTTACACTACAAGAAAATCCTCAATTAGAAACCAAATTTAGAAACAAAAAATAATTAGTCACTATAATGACCAATGTAGATACCAATCTACAAAATTAAAAATTATTGGTTACTAAAATAGTCGCTATTATAAATAAAAAATTATAATTCGTCACTAAATGGGTCACTAATTAATTAGATATCAACTTAGAAACTAAGTCATTTTTGTTAGCAAAAATCTAGATAGCTAATTTTTAGTGACCAATTTCCTTTCATAGCCAAAACTAGAGTAGCTAATTTTAAAGACATATTTAGTGATCAAGTATAATATTTTAGTATCTAAATTGGTTACTATAGTTACTATTCATTATTGGTCACTAGTTAGAGATTTTCTTGTAGTGATAAAAGCGTAATTGCAATGTTCAATTTGTAATTTATCTTTATGATATATTCTTTTCACTATATTTTTCAATAAAATTATTTTTAGATCATATTTTTACTGACAATATTTTTAACAAAAATTTCATAAAAAGGTTTTTACGATAATTTTATTAAAATTTTAAATCTTTCAATATATTATTTGCGTTTTCTGTGTTAAACTAAATTTTTATATTTCTCAAACAGAATTTATAAGTATTAATGAGTTATTTTTTCTTCTAAAGTCTTCGATATAACTATTTAAAAAGTCTAATTTAGTTCTTTTCTCATATACTACTTCCGTTTGCATGCATAAATAATTAATTAATTTATCAATAAAAATAAATAAATAAATAATTTATGACGATTAATGAAAAAGTTAAGTTATTTTATTTTAATTAATAAGATAACAAATATGTACTTTATTAAAAAGAAAAATTAAGAATTGAATCATTTAAGATTATATTTAATAATATTACTAAATAGTTTTTTCATAAGAAATCGTCAACAAACACTACAAAAATTATGAATTTTACTAGAGATTTATTAAGAGAGGTCAGGATAACCTCAAGTAATTTATATGGATATCAGAGGTTTCTACAACCCCTGGTATTATTAGAGGTTTTCTAAATGAACAGCAGGAAATCACATCTTCCTTTCATTTTTACGGGTTCCTCTTTTCTCAATTTTCAGTATATTGTATTATTTCGCATGACCTAACAGAGGGTTTCTTCTCTTCATCTCCTTCATCTCTCGATTTCAGCAACCGTGGTCCTCTCAATCGTAGTTTTTGATTTCTCTTCTTTTGTCTTCTCCGATCGGCTCAATCACAATTTCAAATTGGTAATGGCTTTCAAGTTTTCTTTCATTTGCATCTTAATTTCTCACTTCCCCTTTCATTAAATTCGTACTACGTTGTGCGATTGCAGGTTCAACGGCTGTGGTTTGTGCGTTGCCTTTAGGTTTAGTAGTATGTGTTGCTTTAGAGCTGTGTATTGTTTCTCGTGTGCGCAATTGCTTCACAGGTTTCCTACTTGACCTAACCTAAAGTTATTGCAACAATTGAACTTGTGTGTGTAGAATTATTTCGTACGAGTGAGCCATGAAAATATTGACAGGATATTACAGTGCAAGAGAGAGAATGGGAAAGGGAAGAGTGGAGTTGAAAAGTGTACTATACCTAGGCGGACCAAGGCAAGTGCATGGCCAAGACCGCCTAGGGATAGCCCCACAAATAAAATTAATAAGTAAATAACTAGTCAAACAGAACATAGTGGGCCAAGCCGCCCATTGTAAAGGACAAACGCTAACACAGGGCCTGGTCTTGGCCCAGGCCCATCTAGGATCCAAATATTGGCCTAACCCATAAGGAAGGCATACATAATTAATAACTTTATAAATACACATGGACCCGATCAATTAAGAGGTACGCTTTCATTAATTTCTTAATCTGAGATTTGACTCTAGAGAACCTTTTTTGCTAACCTTATGGTCGGAGCCCTCTCCGCAGGTAACCCCCTAAGGGTCCAAACCGTATACGTTAGCAAATGGCATGTGCAAGCCGAGAAGGAGCTGGCTCGAGAGGTTAAGGATTGAGGTAAGGCATTATTTGTGTCCCTAATGTCTCTTATTTTTCTCCGTAGGAACAAAAAGAATTGAATTTTGAAGATGAGGAAAATTTATGTCACTCATAGAAACCACCTCTTCTATTGTTATAGATAATTAGTTCATATCACTTTCATTTTCTTTGACGATCAAGAGAAGAATAAAATTTCTTGTTAGTTATTAGCATAGTAAAATAAACATAGAAACTAGACTAGAATATTTAAGTTCATAGTAGTCAAGTCAATTATGTGTTTTCTTCTTCTTAGAAACTAGACTAGAAAGTTTTTTTAACCTAACAAAATCCATTTCAACATTGCATTTAACATTACAAATTTTGGTCATTGACTTGATCCTACTATAGTTGACATAGGTATCCATTGAAAGTTTCTAGTTCTATATGTAATTTATAGCTATTAGAAACAAACTGAAGATGAAGTTTGTCAAATATACTATTGAAAACTATATTACTTTAAAAAGGAGATTAGGAAATAACTATCCATGTGAAAACAAAATTTAATATAAAGATATAAGTTATAAATGGTAAATATTATTAATCTGATACACTCAGTTAACATAAACCATATTAAAATATCTTAAACAAACAAAAAACAATAATTAGGCACAATTCTTTCAATGTCTATTCCAAGTACAAAATGTAATTAAAACTTGAGAAAGATTCTCTAGGTGTAATTGATGGTCATGTGATTGAATCACTTTCATCTATAACTTTTAAACATGATTTGATAGTAGTACTTTTTATAAGATATTTAGGAAGTGATAACGTTGAATCAGGCATAACTTTTTTAACCTGAATATGATGATTAGTCGTTGATAACAGCTCATGGACAGAATCATAAAAAACTACACCTAATTTTACCCCTTGATGACAAGTTGTTTTCTATTTTAGAATATATATATATATATATATATATATATATATATATATATATATATATATATATATATATATATATTTTATATTGTAATGAATGTTAGTAATTATGATTTTTTTGTTAGGTGTCTGATAAAGGGAGTGTTCCTAATGAAGAATCAAATGATTCAGATCAAGATCAAGATTGATAGTCAAAGAATGTTATATTATACTTTTACTATTTTACTTTTATGAAGAAACAAAGATATTATAATATTCCACTAGTTTGAACATCTAAATTTTATTGTTTACCTTGAATAGACAAACTTTCTTGTTTTTATAAATGTTATATCTAGTTATAAACAAATATCACAATTTTAGAATTTTTGTTTTTTATTTGATATGTTTGAAGAATTATGTGGATTAAAAGAGTGCACCAAATAAAATTAAAGGGATTTAAAACACCAAGCAAAAGTTATCTATAAATAATGAATTGAATTATAGGGGTGAAAAAACCCCACCAGGCATTTCCAACATTGAAATTGAAAACCATCAGAGGTTTGAAAAAATTCCAGAAAGTACTAGGGGTTACAGAACCGTCGGTAAGTAGTGGGGGTTCAGAACCGCCAGTAAGTAGTGGAGGTTCCAGAACCGCCGGTAAGTAGTAGAGGTTTCAGAACTGCCGGTAAGTAGCGGGGGTTCTAGAACCGCTAGTAAATAGCGGAGGTTCAAAACTGCTGGTAGGTACTACTTTACCAGAGGTTTCCCAAAACCACCGGTAATATGTTAACGACTCTGATTTTTCTAGGGGACAACCAAAGCGCGGGTAACGCTTTTAGTGGGGTTAAAACCGCTGGAAATGCAAAAAATAACCCCCGTTAAAAAATATTTCTCTTGTAGTGAAATACACCCTCTTGTCTATAAATGAAATGGAGTTTTTTATAGAGGACTATCTCTTAATCCTATATAAGAATAACTTGAAGAAGATTTATTGCAATTCAAAGGATCTACCACAAGGTCAAGCAACAAACACTTAAAAGAACAAATGTCCTCGAGGCTCATGATGTCTCATGAAGATTGGAATTCAAAAGACAAGAAATTCTTGGGTTGACCACAATTATAAAATTGTTTTAGGAAATTAGAAGTATTTGTAATTTTCTTTTAATTTTTAAAAAAGTTTGTAATTGTCGCTGGGCGAGATTTCGAGTCTGCTATGGAATTTTCAAGTTATTTTTGGACCCAATGTCTTTGGACTTTTTTTTAGGGTTTCTGAGATGACTTAAACATTTGTGTATATAAATAGGGATACCATATACATATGTAGACACCTTAGATACATATGTCTATAAATTAGCTTTGCATTAATAGAAGATTCTCTTGGTTCTTCGCTACAAGAAAATCATATATGTCTGATGGCAGTATACATCGGTAAATGATGTTATCCAACGGTAATAAGTGTTTTCAGACAGATTTTTGACAAGTAAAATTCTGTCGGTAAACAACTTGTCTGTAAAATTTTTTGACGGATCAAGCCTTCCTCGGTAATTATCAATGAATATATCTGTTGGTAAATGAAACACTTTTCGATGGATATATTCGTCGGTAATTATCGATGGAGGTTTGATCCGTCAAAAAAGGGATTACGACAATTATCGACATATTGTTTCATCAGTAAAGCCGACGGTAAAGAATGATCAGACTACAAAGTCTATTTTGTATATTTGCTAACCACACACAACAGACAATTACAGACATGCGAACCAAAAATATCCAAAAACAAACTTGCCAATAATAAAATTTGATCCATATCCGCAGAAATATGTATATCTATTCAGCTCCAACACTAAACGTAAGGGTATCATGGTATTAATTAAACATAATATTATACATGCCAACATAAAAGTAAAGTAGTATAAATGTAACCCACTCAAACTAAAAACTAGTCCTCAATAATGGTCCTATATGGTCTTAATAGTCTGCATAATCATTAGAATCAGAGTCCTCTACTACAGTGTGTGGTGACTCTAGTACTGGATTAGTCTGGACTACATTGGTGCAGGTTGGACTGGTGTAGGTTGGACTGGTGTAGGTTGGACTGTGCTAGGTTGGACTGTGCTAGGTTGGATTGTGTTGGGCTGGACTGGTGCGGGCTGCTATTAGGACGGTGTTAAGTTGGACAGAGGTTGCTGAAGGGCGTGGTGGTGAGGAGGCAACAATGTCAAGACTAGATTGTGTAAGGATTGAAACTGGTCTTTCAATTCCTCACAAGCATGATCATAGGCTTTTAGTTGTTGTCTGAGGTACGTAACGTCTTTAACAGTAGAAGTCAAAGCAGATGGTTAGTGCTTGAGGCTACCGTTTCCACCTATATTTACAACAAGTTGTCTTGCCCCATATAGTCTTCCTTTATTCTTTCCACCAACAACCTCAACCCAACATTGAGTCCTAATTGTGTCTTTCATTATAGGATCAACATTAGGATATGATGGACCAATACATGAGCCTTGCTCAGATCTATCTTGTGAAAGTCCAGTTTCAAATTGTTCCTATTAAGTCAACTAGAAGGTATTAGTGAAATAGGGTCAAAATTATACTTTTATGAGAAATAAATGAAAGTGTTTACTTAAATATGTCCTTCGATATCTTTCATCAACATACTCGCTAGATCCCTTTCGGATATGAGTTTGTTGAAATACCTCATCAATATGCAGATGTTGTCCAAGCTTCTATGCTTGTAACATAATATGGTGTTACTATTTAAGCATAAATTTTTAAGTGGGAAGTTATATCATAATATGAATTACTTAAGAGAGAAATGTTTTACCATATGAATGATGTGCTCATGAGAGGTAATGGAATCGCCTATGTGTAGGTTCCCACCCTTGAGGGAACCTCTGTTCCTTTGGGCTGTAACACATTTATTGTGGTAGCTTAGAGAATTCCAATTTGCCAGCAATTGATTCCACACATCATCCCCAAGCTAGTAAGGGCGTTGACTTGCATTCCTGACCTCTCTAAACATCTCAAAGAGCCTATGTGAAGCCCTAAAGTTAAAATTTGTATGAATTTCAGCTTCATATTCAGGTCTCCGTTGAACCTTCCTCTGCGACAATCAATCAAGTACAAAGCATCAATTGCATTGCACTCTTAACATATACAGTAATGAAAAGAGAATAAAGTTGATCATGTGTTTACCTTAAAACGTTGCCAAAACTCATCTTTATCTCCTAAAGGTATTGCTCCCTATGACATGATCAGTCCATCTTCAAGAGTAAGGAAGCCAAGGAGAAGCCGTGCAGAATTGATGAGGCTTCCATGGAGAAGGATGAAGGTGCGAAAGCTAGAAGATGAGAGGAGAAGTGATGCGAAAATGGTGTTTGGAGGAGCTCTCAAGAGAGGTTGGGCCAACACTCAAGGAAGGGGGCTAGAGGAAACCAAGAAGGAGAACTCTAGCCTAAGTTGATTCACAAAAAGAGAGGAGTCTGGAGTCATCTCAACAGAGTTTCTCTACTATATTCATGA
>Ga0214542_1002653_pt1 | contig 36861 bp, 12 predicted proteins | sample CNSS1metaG_FD_160096 | JGI IMG/M metagenome (GOLD analysis project Ga0214542, IMG submission 160096) | Root nodule microbial communities from cowpea collected in UCLA plant growth center, Los Angeles, California, USA - CNSS1 | ecosystem: Host-associated > Plants > Roots > Nodule | place: USA...
TTATGAAATACTAAAACAAGTAATTCTTTTCAGGAGCCAATAAATGAAAATAAGATGTGTGTAAAGTGAGAAAGTAAAAATGTATTTTTGGTTAGTTTAAAGTGGGTGAAATAAAATTGAAAAGACAGTCTAATATTAAAATGAAGCGTAGGTATATTGTTATTGTTTTACTTGATACATTTGTTGAGTTTGAAAGAATGATTGGCACAAAATGAAAAGAAGAACACTAAGGTACACCGCATGATTGCATGTTGCATTTAAGCATCGAAGAAAGACAAAAAACCTCAAAATATCTCATAACTCATGCATTGTACCTTAGACAAAGACGAAGATGCTACATCTCCGCCTGCACAAGAAAGATCTCACTCAACACTACGTCGACCTAACCCATTTCTAGTACACATTATTTATGTAATATGCTTGCTACAGACAAATCAAGATTCATATATAAAGTTAGAAAGTATAAAGGAAAAAAATGTGATTAAATACGCTCTCTCTTTTTATCTCACTATTACAACAATTTCTTTTTTTACTTTGTCCTATTACTCATTGTTTATGTCAAAGTCATTCTTGTAGCATCATTACTATCAATTTCTCAAAAGATTATATTCATTTATCTTTTAAAAAAATGAGACCAAACTAAAACAATTAAAAAAAGATAGGAACAAAATAAAAAAAAAAAAATCATTATTATATTACATAAAAATTAGGTGAAATTGAGTGGAATTTTGTATGATTACGCACGGAAAAAGAAAGTCCAAAAACAAAAACAAAGTGATGATTTTTTTCATAAAAAAATCTTGTGCTTTGGGGCAGTACTTTAATATGTTTGAGAAAAAAGGGAGTGAATGGAGGAGGTATAGTGTGTTAGCATTCCCCCACAATGAAGTACTGATAGGACCCCATGGCCAAGTTTAGTTTCTCTTGGCATTAAAATTTTGAAGAGTTTTGAATTTTGATAAGTACTTGAAGGGACCATTCTCAGTTGTTTCTAATGTCATGTGCTTCTGCCTACTTAGCTCCAGACAATTGCACATTCTGTATTCACAAACGTGATTCATAAATAGGGTTCTTGAATTGCCTCTTCTATATGCCATGTCCAATCATCACCACACATTGCTATTAATACTTCTTCTCATTCTCACTGTCATTTTCAACATCACACACCTTTAAGTTCAAAACCTAAATAGGATGGTAAATTGATAAGACAAAGACATACTAAGGCAAGAGTTTTAGTTTTTCAAATCACTTTGTGCTTCTCTGGTTCCCATGTTTCAAAGAAAGCTTTTTATATATTCAGATGCATGAGTGTGTAGGAGTGATAAGGTGATTTAGTGGTTAAAAGAAAGGGGATGGAGAAGAAAGTCGGGTTTGATCCCTCCTGTTAACAATTTAGAGAAATAAAATTGATTTGTTGGGCTTTGAAAGAGAGGGTGAGATTCAACTCCTCCACTAATAAAAACTAACAACTAATAATTGCCGATAAAAAAACATGCATGAGTGGATGTTTGTTCAAACACTAAGTTTCATCATTTTTACATGACCTTAGTTGTGAGAACCTAGAAAATAGTAATTTATAATTGATAGAGTGTTTAAAATAATGATACTCGATTATTTTAATATTAAAAATAAAAAGTATAAATAGAAATTTTATAAACGAGTTTCATTAGTTATAAACATTCTATCTCTCTCAAAACTCTAACTCTAGAGCTCTCTTCCATCTCTGTAGAATTCTCACATCTATACACTAAGTTAATTTTCTACCCTTTTGTCTTGTTTGGTTTCATTTCGACGCATGTGGAAAAATCTAGACTGCGTGTGTTATTTGAGTTCTCTTTGTGATTTCTCATTGATTAATGGTTCTGATTATGCTCCTTGATCGTGATTGTGATGTTTTGTAGGTTTATTTGTAAACTTCGTTAGCTCGAAGCATGGTTTAGTACACTTTTGGGTCGGCAAAGTTATCTTTTTAAGTAAGGGAAACTAATAGCTTTTAGAGTGAGTGAATTGTATGTTTGATGTTTGTGGTGTAATAGACTGATACTTTGAATTGTTCTGTTGAACTGATTTGTGGATGATTGTGTTGGTAATATGCTAAATTGTGTTTGCCAAATTGAAATTTATGTTCATTTTTGAATTTGGGGATAATTAGGAAATTAGAACTAGGGTCATGAATCTAATTGGTACCACTTGCTACAAATTTAAAACCTTTTCTACTAGTGTTTGAAGTAGGAGTACCAAATAGAGTCATGAAATAGGTCCACAATTCTCAAGAATCCAAAAGATGAAAACGTTGATATCTAGTATGAGGCTAAGCGCCACTTTCACCATTGATCGCTCAAATTTACAAGGCGATCAACGCTAAGCATTGACCTAGCGACGCTGAGCACTGGGAACCTCTACAAGTCTGGAGGTATTTTAATTTCTTGGCGCTAAGCACCAGTTTTACCACTTAGCGTCCAAATTTACGAGACGAATGACGCTTAACACTAGTTTGGGGCGCTTAGCACTGAAATCCTATTTTATTTGTTTTGTTGGTTTTGTATATTTTATATCTGATATGAGGCATGTTTATGAAATTCATTAAGGTATGAATTGAATATATTGTAATTATGATGAGTGTGCATGTTGAAAATGGGGAATTTCATGGGAAATCCCTAGTGTTAATTAATAATAGTGTATGTCTTCATATGGGAGAATGACGGGTAAGAAATATCCTAAACTCTAGTAATCATTCACACTCATATAGAGGAGAATGAATTACGTTGTGAGAGTGACAGGAGGTCCTAACCTATGGACTTGTTCTTATGTCATAGGTTTGAAAGGATTAACCTTGTATGGTTGGGTGATGACCTCTTGTGTTTGGTACTCTACAGAGTCTAGAAACCATCACAAGTGCACGCCTCTTGTGTACCCTATATCAAAGACATGAATCTGGATTTGGAGTTTTTGTATGAGTAGAATGTTAACAATTCAAAATTGTTTGTGTGATCTTTTAAATCTATAATTCTATATGATTAATTCTAATATATATTAGCTTACCCTTTCCTTTGTGTCTTGTATTCTTATGTTTCCTTTCCCTTATGATGATCACTTAAATGGTGTGAGCAGTTAAAGATTTTGTGGCTAGACCAGTACATTGGAGAGATAATGAAATTGTATTAGATGACTCTTTAGATACTTGTGGTATATATATATATATATATATATATATATATATATATATATATATATATATATATATATTTATTTATTTATTTAATGGAATGACTCTAATATTACATTTTTGTGTTGGTATTTTCAATGTTTTATGATTATCAATATCCGGTGTTTTATTTAATAGTTTTATATTATTAAATAGGATGTTACATTGATTAATAGATGATTTTGATGAAATTAATGGGTGATTTCGTTTGTACTAAAATAATACAATTATTAAAATTTGATTTATTTTTAAGAGATTCTTATATGTGTTTGTTTATAAAAATATATATTTGTAACATTGTTTTTTCACAAGTAAGTATATTTTATTGCAAATTCCATAAAAATATCTTTATAAACACTTTTAAAGAAATATGTTTGTTTAGACTAAAAAAACTTTTAATAAAATAACTTTTTAATTTAAAATTTTAATTTATTAAATTATATTGATTATATTGAACTATTTTTAATTGAAAGATTAATAATAAAAAACAAATTAATATTTGTACTATATATTAATACCAATTTATTATAACCCTGGCTAATGTAACATTCAAACAACAAAAAGGTGTTCCGACAGTAGTATTATTAGTTAGTTAAATAATGGTATCAGTTGCATGGTAATGTAAGTGGAATCGACAAAGTTTATTTTAATTTGAATTTTTCAAATAAAAAATTTGTAAAACTTAATTTATTAAAATTAAAATTAAATTGACTAATATTAATCTTATTTAATTTTAATATCTATATTTAGTAATGTTAATGTGAGTTTAATTTATATTAATGTAATTTGATTTTTAATATCTATTTAAGTTAATATATATAGTTAAATGTTAATTTCATATATTTTTAATATTTTGTAAAGTTAGTATTGATTATGTTAACACTAGTCTAATAATTTATTTTTATTTAAGTGTTAATTCTAGTTTAAAATATTTTTAATATTTATTTAAATTTACATTAAATAAATTTATATTAATATAATTGTTTTAGTATTTAGTTTAATTAGTGTAAGCTTAATAGTGACTAATATTATTTATTTTATATTTATATTTGTTAAGTTAGTGTTACTTAAAAAGACATTAATCTAATTTATTTTTTATATTTACTTAAATTACTTTAGATCTCACTAACACTAGTATAAATTTTTAATACATATTTAAATTAGAGTAGACTTAATTTACATTAATCTTACAATCTCCAACTAAGAGTTATGGTTAATCTTGATTTGCATGTCTTCTCCACAAAGGAGATCACATAATATATATATGATGTGTTCCAATGCAACATATATACTAATGCTATCAAAATAATTTAATATTTGGAACACTTATAAATTACTTAATATACTATTTTATCTTATCCTATAACTTCAAATTATGAGGTCACAAAGGATGGTTCTAAGAATTATAAGATGAACAATAAATCTGAGTTTCACTCAATATCAATTCCTCACACAAACTTAAAACATTGCTCTTCTAGCTTCTATTATGCTTTATTTGCTATGTGTTGCAATTTGGGAAAGAAACCCAAAATCATACATAAAAAAAAAATATGCACTTAAAGAGAAGAAAATGGAAGAGGAGTAACCCAACTTCTAGAATTGGTGCAACAACGACAAAGATGATGCTTCTGTCATTTACAACGTTAAGGAAAGACTTCGTGTGATACTCAACAACAAAACATGAGAGACAAAGAAAAATATTGTGAATTCACGAACAATTTACGAGATTATTTTGTCCAATAAACATCATAAACACATATTTGTGTTCTTTTAAATAATTAGCATCCTTCCACCTCATACACTTTTTATGAAAATATACTCCATGCCATTTTTAGAAGAAAGAAAAACATTATTCTTTTTCTATTTCAAATTTCTTAAATAAGTTTCCCTAATCACGCTAAAAATCAAAAGCAATTATTTTATTTAAAACACATTAAAAAATAGTTTAAGCAAACAGACCTAATATCACTAAATGTAATTAATTGTAACTTTTACTCAATATAACACTACAAGAAAATAATTAAATAACAATAAAATTTAGAGACAAAAAATCAAAAAATAATTAGTTTTTATATTGACAAAATTAAACATCCTTTTATCAACTAAAAATTTTAGATATCTAAAATAATTTCTATTATTTATAAAATATTATAATTAATTTATGAATGAAAGTTTAAATTGATCTCTAATATTAGTTACCAAAATTTTTGTTATTTATTATTATTGATTCTAAATTAATCTCTACTTGGATACTTGGATGTTGGAGACTATTTTATCCCACTTTAATAAAGTTAACTATGTTTTATTTATTCATTTTTTTAATGTGTAATTTTTTTTTCAGAATTTTCCTTTTTTAAACTCAAACTTGAAATTGTGCTTAGATGAGAAATTTTATAATTTCAATAAATTAAAATGTATAATATTTAAATTTCTTGTCATTAAATTGTTTTTTACATATTTTGTTGGGATACAATAATTAAAGTACTTTTTATATTTTAAATTTTTTGTTTGAATAAAGTAATTGAAGTATTCTTTTAAGATAAAATTTTATTCTAAAAATATTTATTTTAAAATATAAAATTTTAAAATTAAACTTTAATGAAATATATTAAATATAAATATTTAAAAAATTAGTTTTTGTAACATAGGGAAAAAGTGACTAGAGTTTAATTTCAAATTTTATTATTTTAGTTATTTAAATAATGTATAAAAGAATTTAATTTTAAATTTGATTTAACTTTTTTTATCCAACCAAATCATTATATTTTAAAACAAATTTAAATTCATTAAATAAATGAATTATTTTTTTAAATTACTTCATCAAAACATAAAGTCAAATTTTATTTAGAAAATCAAAATGCAATCTCACACTTAATTTAAAACTAAAATATCTAGAAAATCGAAAATAGAAGAAAATGAAGTGACAAAAAACAAGGGAGAAACTTCCCACTCCCCTCTTGCATGTGAGTAAATGTGTAATCTCTAGTTGAATCCCACAAATCAACAATGAAGGTAATTTGAAAAACGAACTTGGTCTAGTAATGTATATTAAATCCATATAGAGAGCATGTGAGGTCCATGTGAAGTTTATCATTACTATCTTTTTAGTTGTAAAGAGGTTCTCTATATTCTCTCCTTAAACATCTTTCTCTTTACTTCTTGCATTCTTCAAACCTACCTATAAATTCTACTACTTAGGGATCCTAGGCTTCCTTCATTTTTAACTCATCAACAATAGTTTCTATTATAAAATAATAATAATAAATCATTTTTAAATCAGAAATTTAGCAAATAAAAAGATTCACTTTCAATTCATTGAGGCTAGTATTTTGCTTTTACATTATACTAAGTGGGATTCAACTATTTTCTTAGTGGTTATAGGTCTCATATGTTTTCAACTAGCTAGTTTCTCATGCATCCACTATAAATATATGTGGTCCTTATTATCATTATTGATATATACTGTTCTTATTGTGGTTCAAAGCTGTATCCAATTAGCCATGAAAAGTGTGTTTTCCTATATTTTTCTCTCTCTAATTAATTGGCAAACTTTATCCACTCATGTGGGTTAATGTCATTGTTTGCAAATGGTGACGTATAGATTCTTCATGTTAGGGTTAGTAGAAATTTGCCACATGGAAGAAAGCTAACACTGCTCGTAGAACCCTAATACCATACGTAACAAACATTTCAAGCTGTTAACCATGCGAATAAAAACATTTATTAATTGTTAAAAAATTTTAAAAAAAATTATATTCTTTTTTTATTTTTCTTGATAGTAATATTCTTGTTTTGACGTTTGACAAGATGTTTTATTGAGATTAATAAATGCCTGGTTTGGTATAGGTGAAGATGCTTTGTTTTCTAGTTGGTTAATTATGAGTTACTGGCTTTTTTGTGTTTTTCTTTCAACTGTTTCTTGAGATGGAAGAATATTGACCGACACAATTGCTTCAAAAGTTGTCATGCGCATGAATCAATTAGGTTTACCACAAAAGAGATAGTAAAATATTTTAGCAATTTATTTTTTATTTTTGTAAATTGAATTTTAATAGAAATTTGGAATTTTAAGGTTTTTGTGTTATTTAGTGAGTTTTAAATTTTTAATAAAATTTAACTGATAATAATAATAATAATAATAATAATAATAATAATAATAATATTTTGTAAAAGAGAAAAAGGTCTTTCAGGTTTCTTGCCTTTTTAACATGCTTGATTAGAAAAGACTACTTTTCTCCACCGAGAGGGGGAGCTTTAAATATAATATATAAAAAATGTAGAGCGTATATATTAATAAAAAAATTATTTTGCAAAATAAGTGATCCAACTTTTCTTCACATGAGTGGATCTGGATTCCACGTTTTCTATATACCTCTGAAAATTGTTGTATATATTTTGTTATGTTTAAAAGAAATATCTGTGATTTTTTATTTTATTAATTAAATTAATTTGATTAATTTTTAAAATAAATATCGTTTTAGAAGTTATTAAAATAAATTTTTGATTTTACTTATTCAATTAGATTTAGTTTATCCTTATATCCTCGATTGTTTTTAAAACTACTTTTTGTTATAAAGTAGTAGACAGATCCGTGTAAGGATATTATTTTATTTTGTATATTAAAATAATAAAATAGTGAAAATATTATCTAATGAAACATTATTAAAATTAAGTTATATAGTTGTAAATGTAAGATTTTAGAAAATGACGTTTAAAAAGTGATAATGTTTTGAAAATAGTGAGAGTCGATTATTTTAATATTAAAATGTTTTAGTATAAATAGAATTGTTATAAATGAGTTTCATTATTTTAAAACACATCATCTCTCTATAAACCATATCACTTTTCTAGAGTTCTTTGACTTCTCTCTAGAGGTTTTGTCTCTTTGGTCGTTTGATTGAAGAACCGAGACCGTAAGATTGATCCTCTCGGCAAGCTCTTCAAATTGGACCGATCAGTTTCTCCATTCGCGTAAGTTGAGTTTCCACTCTCTTTTTAGTCTTTTTCTGTTTTCTGTTGCATGCGAGCCCTCTTCTGGTTGCATGCGAAGTTTTAATTTTTAGTATGAGTCTTTGCTGATAGTGATCATAATGGTATGTCCTGATTGTTCTTGTGATGTTTCTATGTGTAGATAGAGCATCCTGTGGAGTTAGAGACGTTGATGTTTTTAAGGCGTTGACGTTTATAAAGTTGTCTAAGTAGGATAACAGGTAAGGAAAACTGATAATTGAATTTAATTAGAGGATATAATGAATGTAATTGTGTGTAATCAAAATTGATTGTTTGAAGTGTGATGCAATGTGAATTATTTGATGTTTGGTATAAGTGAAATTGTGATTGCATTGTGTGAATTGAGGTTGAATTGGAAAATGAACACTTGAATCATGGCTCTAATTGGTATCATCTCACTTTGCTTGAAAACCATTTTGAAAACTAGACAACACTGCCATGGAGGTGCCAATTTGGGTCATTAAATCAAGTGAAACATCTCCCAACGAACACTAGAATTTGTGTTGTTTCTGGTGTGAGGCTGAGCCTTGAAAAATGCAAAAGGATCAGCATTGAGCGCTAGCCCAGCGGTGCCTAGCGTTGAAAAATGCGAGAAGAATAAGGCTGAGCGCCAACTGAGCAGTGCCCCAACGCTGGGACCCCTGTGGGTTTGGAACAAAATTTTAATGTTGAGGCTGAGCGTTGGATTTGAGGCTGCGCGCTGAGCTGCCAGATTTTATGTGTTTACTGTTTTGATGTGTTTCATTGCATTAGCTGGTCTGAAATGGATTATTTTGACTATCTTGGTATGCTTTGAATGAGATTGGGTGAATATGGACATGTACGTGAATTATGGAGGAATTTCGTGGAGAAATTCTAAGTGTGGATGAGGTAGGGTATGTAAAGACATAAGGACTCAGTTTTGGTTGGTATCCTGACGCTCCAATAACCATTAAGACTCATATAGAGTATAATGAGTTATGTCGTGAGGAGTAACAGGAAGTCTTAGCCATTGGACTCGATCAAGTCTTTGGTGCGAAGGAGACTTACTTGGTGTGATGATTGGGTGATAACCCCATGAGGCCAAACTCTGCAGAGTTTGGGAATCATACATCGGTGCAAGCCACCAAGAGTTCCGATGTTAATTGCATATATCCGGATAATTGAGTCTAGAGTTGAATGACGTGTGAGTATTGGAATGTTCCTATGTGAATTTGTGATAATTGATTGTTATTATGCTCTCACTCTAATGTAACCTTCTTTAAATCATTATTAGCTTACCCTACGTGTTTTATGTTTGTCTACCCTTTGTTTTATTCTTTGCAATGATCACTTAATTGTGTAAGCAGAGGAGGCTACAGTTGGAGAGTTTTCGCGTGGTGTTGACAGTAGGATTGAGCAGTAGTATCCAGAGGTCTTGTAGATAAGTGTGTTTTGTAGTAAGTGGTTAGAATTTACCTTCCCTTTCTTCTAGAGGTCTTGTACATATAGTATTGTCATTACTCAGTTTTGGATGATTGTATAAGATTATACTTAACCTCCATGCTATCTGCTTTGGGTTATCATTATATAATGCTTTATTTAGTAGTTTAAAAGCTATTAAATGAGATGTTACATTTTGCGAGGAGCCATCATTTAGGTTGAGAAAGAGCTTTCCAGGGGGAGCTTTAGCATGGGTCAGTTTAAGCATAGAGTTTACTAGTTTAGTTAAGTGTATAATTGATATATTTTTATAGTCATATCTTTTGTAAGATTGTATTAATATATTGCGTACACTGAATTATCTGGTTTAGAACTATGATGAAACTTCTTATTTTTATTAGTTTCAAGCTGCTTAAAATTGGGATGTTATAGTAAATATTGTTATTAAAGTAATGAAGTAGCAAATCTAAGTTGTGCAATAATGATTTCAGTTTTAAATGTAATAAATATAATTGATATTAGAATATAGTTTTGTTAATTAATTTTATGAAATCATTATAATGATATGTGACTTATGTGTGTACGCACTTTTTTCTTATTTTTTTTATTTGAATTTTTTTAGAATAATAATATAATTGCTATTATATTTATTTCACCATTAAAAGTACTACTACTAATAATAATATTAATATAATTTAAAAATTTAAAAATATTAAAAATATATTTAGCAAAGTATTTAGTATAAAATTATTATAATAACACCCCTATGAATAGTAATAGTAATAATAATAAAAATGTTTATGCTATAGATATTAATATCAATGTTAATACTAAGGCTAATGTTAATTATAATAATCTATAATTATATATAAAGATATACATAAAAATGAAACAGATAAAAATGAAAAGTAATTGAAATACGATCCTATAGTAAATTAAATGGTTAAATATGATTTTGATCTCTTAAATTTCAGTGAATTTTGGAATTAGTCCATTTCGAAACTTTGGACTAATTTAGTTCTTCATCTTTCGAAATACGTGGATTTAGTCTTTTTAATCAAAATTTATTAAGTTTATTTGACATTTCAAATGTGCTTCATAATAGTATTTGACTTAACATTAAAGCAAAAATGTGTTAAACAATATAAACAACTCAAATACAATCCTAAAATGCATACGATACATCAAATAAACCTAACAATATTTGATTAAAAGGACTAAATCCACGTATTTCAAAAGATGAATGACGAAATTGGTCCAAAGTTTCGAAATTGACGAATTTCAAATTTTACTGCAAGTTAAGGGTCCAAAAACATATTTAATCTTAAATTAAATTAAGATGTGTATCTAACTATAATAATAATACCATTATAATAATATCTCATAGGGATAAAAAATAATAATAATACAAAACTACATATATAAAGATACACATTTTTTATGTCCTTTTTTGTTTTTACTATTTTATTCTCTTAATTATTACTAGGGTATACACAGGTATTGTCACGCCTGTGTGTACACGTTTTTTAAATATACGTGATATTATATTAGTAGGTGATGATCACTACAAGAAAAAATGGTATTATCTATTGAAAAAATCCGTAGGAAACACACAAAATGCGTAGATAAAACTGATTTACCTACAGATTATCTACGGACAAAATTTTGTAGGTAATTACCTGCAGATATATCCATAGATAATTACATACGAATTTATCTGCAAGTAATTACCTACAAATTTATCCGTAAGTAATTTAGCTAAAACGTTTTTACCTACAAATTTTTGTTCGTACATAATCTGTAGATAAATCAGTTTTATCTACGAATTTTGTGTTTCCTATGAATTTTTGTAGTAGATAATACAATTTTTTCTTGTAGTATAAAAGAATATGGATTTAACTTATTAAGCATTCTTAAATATTAGTTTTTATCTTCATTCCTGCTATCAATGTCAATAATGGTTATTTTGCTTTTCATGTTTGTAGTCTATGATAAGTGGACCAACTTTTAACCAAATACATTACTAAAGAGTGCATTCAACTTTGGTTATATTAGGCTGCATAACCTTGGACGGAAAACAAGTATAAATATCACAAAATTTATATACATTAAATTGATAAAAGAGAGTTAATATACAATTTTACGGTAAGGTACATAAAATTATTTTTCTAAATTTAAACAAAAATATATGTGCAAACAAAACATATAAAATGTATTTAAAGAAAGAGTTACTCAAGTTAACATGAAGAGTCTTTCAAGTGATTTAGGTGCTTATACAATAACTTGAAAGGGTGGCAAGAATAATTTAAATTGTACATAATGAGTAGTTAAAATAAAAAATTTATTATAAACATTTAAAAATGTCACATAACTTTATTTTATAATTTTAATATTTTATGATTTTAGATTATAGTTAAGATTCACTATTATTATTCCCTCGCAATAAAAGTCTTTTCATTTGACATGTCATGTGTGATCATATTTATTATTGTAATTTTTTAGTATGTAAGTATTCATACAAACGTATCTTGTTGATGGTTGATATGTTGTCACGTACTTATAGAATCATCACAAATATTATGAGAAATGACAAAAGTCGAAAGGTACATAAAACATTGTCCTATTCGAAAAGTGTTCTCTTTTTTTTCTTTGAATTTAATGTTGACATAAAGTACGTGTAAATTTCTTTGCAACACTAACGAATTTTCTTTATTGATATATTTCAATCACCTTTCTAATGAATGAATTCGCGGTGGTGGGAAATTATCAATATTATTATATTATATATACTTATATATGAATAATTTTTTTATCCACATTTTTTCCAATTAATAAAATCTATTGACAACCAGAATTATTAAAATTATTTATATTTCATTTAATAATTATAATAATAAAAATATAATAATTTTATTAATTTTATCTATACCTATATTATATATAAGGAGATTCATATTTTTTTGTGTTAACATTTGTTTTTCAATTTTATTTTTATTTATACCTATATATAAAACTATTTATATTTAATTTTATAATTACAATAATAACAATTTATTTTATATATATATATATATATATATATATATATATTTCTATTTTGTATTTATAATTATTATTCCTATTTTACCATTTGCAATAAAATTATTTATTCATTTTTTAAAGACTAACTGTTATTTTTATATGTTCCTAACTGATATTTTTTTTTCTTCATTTCTAGTTATTTTTACTTTTTTATTCCATTCAATTCACCTTGCTCTTATATAAACTTCTTTTATATATCATCACCTACAAATATAATATTATACATATTTAAAAAAAAAAATACATATACATAAACGCGATACAATAATAATTATAAAGAAATTCTTCTCTTTGGCGTCCGATTTTCAATTTTACCCTTTATATACACAACTATACACAATAAATAAAAACCATTTACAATAATAATTATAACAAGGACAATAATATTATAGGTTTTAATTTTTTTTTTAAATAATGCTTTTGAAATTATGTTAGAAGTGGATTTTGAGTCTAATTCAATCTCACAAAACTGGCTTGTAAGGTTAAGTTTGTGGATTAACCTGATTTCTAATCGACGTGAAACTTTCAAAATATATATATATATATATATATATATATATATATATATATATATATATATATATAACTTGATTTACTCTTTTATGTCTACAATTTATATTTTAATTTTACCCATATAATTATCATTAATTAAATTATTGAATTAGGAGAACTATATCAATTTCTTTTCATAGTTTAAAAAAAAATAATTGTATCAGTTTAAAACATATTTATAGACTAAATACATATTTAGTCCCGCATAAAATCACAAACTAAGTATAAAAATTATTTAGTATACTCTCTTATAATCTCTAATAAAAAATTGTAATTATTAATTAATGTGACCAAACTAATAATTGTGTTTCTTGTTATTTTAAGTAACAGTGACATTCAACAAAGAAAAATGGACAATCATACCTCTCAATTTACAACAAATCTCTAGTTAAGAAATGAATCATTAGATTAGATGATTCTTACTCACATAGTTGCAATTTCAATTTGTCTCGAGTAGAGTGGCACGTGTGTGTGTGTAATGTAATGCTACAAGTTATTCTTTACAACAATCAAAAGTCAATTAAAGGTTTAGAACTAGCAAAACATCATCATTAGTTAATTATGGCAGACAGCAGAATTTATAAACTTTTTTGTGTCGATCTTCTTGTCCATTTCAAAGTTAAAATAAATAAATAAATAAAAGAAAAAAAACAGTTGTAGCAGCGTTTTCGTTTATACATTAAGAAATGTTAATCGCAATTAAATTTTAATCACAAATTTACAAAATTATAATTTTAGACCTAATTAACTTTATAGAATTGTACTTTTCTCAAAGCTGTATAACATTTTTCAATTTAGTCCTTATTCTCATAATGAAAATTTCTCTGCTTATTTTTGTACTTTTCTCAAATTGCTTATTTTCAATTTTCTTGTTTTTGTTGTTCTACGGTCATCAACTACTCGATTCTGGACGGATTTTCTTACAATTTATTAAATGCCTGAGAGATATTTATTAACATTATTTGAATATCTGAGTTACATATAACTTTCGTCACAGAATTGGATCAAAATTTTCCTCTTACTGTTTCTCGCTGTCTTTCGCTGATATATCACATCATACAGTGCTTGCATTTAATTCGCATACAAATTGGCAAATTATATATACATCAAAGTGGAAAATTACACGAAAATACATAATTTATAATTAAAGATGTACATTTTATAATGAGCATATGAATTTAAATTATCACAGCGGGTCACATTTTCCGTTTCGTTTTCTTTCTTTTTTTTTTTCATTTTCATACTCATTCACCCTACTATGGTCGATGGAGCTTTTCAAAATTTTCATAATGAACTACTTCTACTAATAGTTTACAATAACATGTTTTGCCATTTATAAGAAATTTAAAAATGCATTAAATTTAAATTAATTTTATTTCAATCTATTTTATTCTTTAAATCGCCGATAAAAAAAAATTTAATTTTTAAATATTTATATTTAATTTAAATTTATCAAATTTTAATTCCTTCATTTAAATAAAATATTTCAATTATCATCAAATATAAAAAATTAAATATTAAATAATTTGTAAAATTTAAAAATTTAAAAATTTAAAAATATCAATATTAATAATATGTTTTAGTATTTCTTTAATTGATGTCAACCGTAATTATTTAAGCTGAAATAAGTCATGATTAATTTTATGGTGTTAGTTGAAGTTTTTTTTTTATTAGTTTTTTAATTGATGTAAGTTGAAAATTTATCAATTGACTTTTATAAAAGAAAATTCTAGCTATTTTTTTTATTCAACTTAAAAAAAAGTAATAAATTTATTAACAAAAAAAAAACTAACATTAGCACTGATGATAAAAAAAATCACCAAAGACATAGGAAAAAGAAAACAACTACGATATGTGTCAATAAATAAAAAAGTTAGTCCACATTCGTTAAAATACAGCCTCCTCAACATTGGCTAAGAAAATTATGACTAATATCTAGAAATAAAAAGTGATATACAAAAATAAAATAAAATAAAAACTCATTAACATCAATAAAAAAAATACATATTCGGTAACAACTATATCACGATTCATGAATTTGTTTTTTAGTAATAGGATTATACTTATTTGTAAGCTTTTGACTAATCATTAACACTAAGAAAATTTTTTCCTCTTGTATTCAATCTCTCTTCTTTGATTTGGAATATGAGCATATGCAATGAATGCAATTGAATATAGTTATATGATCTATATATTGTTTATGATTATTCCGATATTTTTTGAAAGCATATTATTAACAAGTCTTTTATTCAGTACTTGAATGTTCCAAATAACAATTTTAGGTCAAAAGTTTAAGAGTCTTCCATGTTGGTATTCTCCAACGATAGTTCTTACTTTTATCATCATTTATAACAATGTGACATTCTATTCAAATTCATGTTATGTTAGGTATATTTTCAATACAAGATTTACAAACATAAGATTTCATTATCCACTTCCTATCATATATATTTCGACACATCATTAAGACTGACCATCAACTTTTAATATCACTTTGGATTAGAATAGTTTGCAATGTATGACTTTTCCTCTCCAAAATATCCTAAGCTCCTAAAATTGTTAACAAACACTTATGAGTTATAGTCTCCACCATGATCACTCTACAAAATCTTCATAGCACTATAAGAAAAATTGATATTACTAACATACAAAATCTGTCGATAATACTGAACTTTCATTGGTAAATCAAAATTATTCATGGTCTACCGACGACCAAACATTCGTCAATAAATTTCTCATCGATAACTTTTATCGATGGAGCAAGAATTTCGTTGGTAATTATAAAAAAAAAGTCCGTCGTAAAATTCGTCACTACCACCTGTATTTGCTTCCTCCTTTCTAGATGAATTATAGACATATATTTAGTATACACTTATTCATCTTCATTCATCAAATACAACTTTAATATTTGGGGGTTGCTCAAGGATCTGTGGTTTGTTGGATAGCCTTGGACCTCTATTGATTTGCAATTTGTTTAGCCAACTATCCAACTTGTGTTTCCAAATTTTTGATTGATGCTTTTGTGTTCTTCTGGTTGGACATTGAGGATTGTATGAATTTGTCCAAAGTATCCTTAAAATTGTTAGTTTTATCATATAATGAAGGATATTGTTGCCCTTGAGATGGACTAGTTTCTTGCTTCCATCCATATTGTGTTCTTTGGTTTTTCCAATCCTGTGAAAAATTGTGAGTATTGTTATAAGGATTAGAAAAATTACCTTGTTGATTGTTCAAATGCAGGACTTGATTCGCTGAACCAAAGGTTTGTTGTTAGATAATCTTAGTCTTTGTTATTCTAGCTAGCAGTCATGATTTTTTCATGTTCAACTTCATGCTTAAATGATGCAGTTCATTTAATCAATTCATTTAGTTCCTATCTAGCTTTCACTCAATATTTTCCTTTAAGTTCAATTATCAACTAGACTAAAATCAGAACTTCTATTACCATAAGTTAAAAATCAGAAATGCACTTAAAACACGAATCAACACCTTTGTAATATGTTTGGTATTTTGAAAACTACACCTTCCACAAAATTCCAAAAAAAAAAATGTTCTTACATTCAAATTAAAGATCATTGAATCAATAATGTAATAAAAAAAATCAAACCAATTAGATAATTGTGCCGAACGTTATGCATCAAACAAGCAACAAAGGTCAAAGTTGTCCTCTACATTTTATTTGGTATTTTCAAAATGAAGCTACATCTTCCGTAGAACTCCACAAAATATGTTCTTATATTCAAACTTCAAATCATTAAATAAAGAACGTAATTAAAAAGAATCAACACAATTGGATGACTATGGAGAATGTTACGCATCAAACAAGCAGCAGACGTCAAAGCTGTAAGATTTCAATTTTGAACTAAAGAGCTGATTTTATGCTAAAAAGTTTCCCTTCAACAACAATAGATACACAAAACTTTTCGACAAGAATATAAATATGTATCATTTGAACTTACCACTTGTTTGAGATTTGTGTAGGAGTAAAACAAAAAACTGAAAACATAAATTTTAGAAAAGAGAAAAACAATAAAACTGAATAGATTTATAAGAATATTTTGTACAAGATATGTACAAATTTGAAAAGGATTGCTTAATGTTTTCGAACAACGTAAGTATGCACAAATTTAAAAAAATATACAACAAACTTAAATTGATTACAAATTACTAGATATATCAACGCCTCGCAACGACATCGAAAACTTGTTGAATCCCATATAAGAGTGTAAATTATCCAACAAGTGCACTGGTTCGATTGTAGCATAACAAGGTCGTATCCATAGATATTTGGTTTGATAAAAAAGTAATTTATAATATATTTAAGTTTTTGATAAGACAACGATATAAGTTTGATAGCTTAAATATAAGTTTGGATGTGGGGATTGAACTTGACTTCTTTCACTCAACAACACTACCATTGATCATCTATAAGTTATGTTCTTTACCTTAGTGTTCATAAATTTTAATCGTATTACTATAGTATTAAAGCCTAAGGGTATTGGGCACAATGTGATTCTTCACCCTATTGTAATGACCCTTGCATTTATAAACAAGACTCTTTAAACAAACTAAAGTCGTGAATCCATCCCTAGTATCTAGCAAGCATTAAAAAATTTGATTGAATCTAAGCACTAAATCAGTTCCCACTACATTTAGGTTGATGAAGTATGATGATTGACCAAGTCATCATAGCAATAAACACTATTAATAATTCCTACTATTTTTTCTAAGAATTTTAATTGGCAGGTAATTCCTTCGTGGATAATTATTTCCTACAAAATTATAAAATTCGTAAGTATTTTCCACAAAATTTGTTGCGAAAAGTGTTTTATATAAACTATTTTGCAAAAAAATTGGCAGCAATTTCCTACAAATTGTTTTTCATGAAATATTTTTTAAGTATTTCCTGCAAAAACAATTTCAAAAAAAAATTAGCAAAAAATATAATTTTTTTAGTAGTGAAAAGAAAATCAAATAACCAACACATAAAACAAGAACATAATATATATTGAATCAAGTGCAATACATAGAGTTTAAAGAAGTTACATAAAATATCAATTAGAAAGAACTCAATTACTCATAATGATGTTTACAATAAATGCAAGGAGCCACTTCCTTCCTCCCATGATTCTATCTAATGATATTATAATAAGTGCCTAAAAACCTAGAACTGAATTAGTAATTCAGTTCTGAAAACCAGCATACCAATAACAAAGTCGTGCTCTATTTTTATGAAAAAATAGTGTGTTGCTTCAGCTCCCAAAGTGTTGGTCAACTGTGAGGTTTTCTCCCTAGTTAGGTTTTCTTCTATGCTTGAACTTCAAACTAGGTGATCAACAATGATGTTTTCCTTCCCAAGTGGATTTTCTCTTTAGACTCAACTATTAAGTTTGTGCTTGAGATTTCCTTGCAGTGAATATTCTTCATGTGTGGATCAACACCAATATCATTCCTCAATCACATGACTCATATTTGAATCTTCAGCAAACTGCATTACGGTGCTCAGCGTCAACTTTGGAGCTCAGCGCCATCTTTTTAGTTTTCTTCATTTTACCTGCAAAAACATCACAAACATATCTATTTCCACTTTTTATAACTTCTCTACTCCTCATTCTATAATTAAAGGCAAAATGGGTTGTTTTACTAAGATTTGTGTGAAATTCATATAAGATAAATGTCTAAATGATATGCAATTATAAGTAAAGTAGACAATTATCACCTTCCTTTTCTATATTTTGCTTATTAAAATGTAGAATCTTATATTTATTGAAACATTTGGCTTTCATGATCTTTATCATGCATGATTGTAAAGTTAAAAATGTTTTTTTAGACTTCACAGAAGAACTTTTTTCAAAAGAATTCACCATTGCAAAAATAAGGTCATCAAGAATTTGTGGTGTTTTCTTTATTTTTATAAAGATTGCATAACACTAAAACAAAATTAATGTTCTTGTCACCCTTTTCTTTAATTTTTCATCTATACATTTTATACTAAAAATCATAGCTGGTTGTATGTTCTTTATTGCTCAACATTTTCATCTTCTTTTCTTCACCTCTTTCCTTCACCTGAAAACTCTACCACTTTCAAAATTTCATACTTGTATTCCTATTTTTATACATTGAAAATAAAAATGACTAGTTACAATCAAGAAAAATATCAATTTTTTTAAATAGAAAATCTATCTAAAAATATCAAATATTGGTCATTATGTTAAGCATATTTAGGGATGTCAAAACAATATATATATATATATATATATATATATATATACACACTAGTAAAAAAGTGAGTGACCAAGTTTTTTTCTCTACCATTGCATGTCTTGTCATTTTTCAAATAACCTTCATCTGTTGTCATCCAAGTACAACTCTTAACACCTTTAACAACTGTTATACCATTTTTATGTATTTTTAGACAACTTTTTTTTTATAGATTTTTATAGTTTAAAATTATTTTTAAATTTGTTTTGGTAAATATCAACGGGTATCCACAAATATTAATAAAATATGTGGATATACGCATAACAGATACATGTATGAATATGAAAACGAATACGTAGTGAATATTTATTCAGCAGGGAGGGTAATAGGGAGCTATTACTCATACCTGTCCCGTTGACATCCCTAAACATATCTTAAGAATTGAGTAATAAGTCTTGCAAAAACTTTAAATATACTAAAAATAGCTTACAAATATAATATACATTTCCAATGGCTGACTTTTTTTGGATGTATAATTAATGAACATTAACTATGGATTTATGTTTCTTTAAAAGGTGAAAAACATTGAGATCTAGAGTAAAATTAACTAATATTTATAAATGTAAAATTAACTAATATTTATAAATGGTAGGTTAGTATAAATTCCATTGCGATAATTGTCTAGTTTGTTGCTTTCAATTTCACAATTCTATCTCTGGGATTCTATATTTATGAAATTAATAACATGCATCTTGATGTAATTTCAAACAACAAATGTTTATGGTTGAAATGTTCACATTAAAAACTATGAAGTGAAGTTTGGTTTTTGTTAAACAAATGTTAAGACACTAAAAGTTTTCAAATTAAATTAAGGAGTGGAGTATAATTTTTATCAAATAATATTAAAAAAAGGGTTTCAAGAAGAATGCTAACTTTTCTAAAGATGAAAACAAATGTAAGTGTTAGTAGTTATGATTAGCTAGTGAGTGAGAGAAAGAGGAAAAAAAAGGATGTGCAAATATGCTTATATGTGTCTTTACAAAAAATGGTTTCCAGCGTTGACAGATTAATGGTGTGAAAAAGATACTTTTTTGACCTTTTTATATCACTTAACTTCTTTATCTAATTCAGCTTGTTAATTGTTGTCAACATGACTCTAATTGTTAGTTTTGTTACTCCAAATTCAACTACTTATTGATATTCATTGGATCATAAGAAATTTTCCACACATGTAATGATCATCAAAGCATGGAATTGGGGATCACACAAAACTATCAATGGTCATTGCACTTTCTATCTTATATTGATTTTAAGTTAGATTACATTTTTCGTTTCATATTTTATTGGAACAGTGGCATCAACACATAAGCAAATGATGAGCGTAGAAGAGTCACCCATAATTGGTTAAATGTGTGAATTGTTAGATTTTTTTATTAGATGAAACACTTGAGGTTTTCCAATTATTTTCGTATTTACATACATAGATGAAACTTAAGATTCATTAGTGCAAAAATTAGATTTTATGACGATTTTTATGGTGGTTACAAAATTATAAATATGACGAAACATTATATGCTGGTTTTACTTAGAATCGACATAGAAAGTGGGAGCGGTGACAATTTCATAATAAAATATAAGACTTTCTATACCATGTTATACCTAGAACTAACATAGAAAGTGGGAGTGGTGGCAATTTTGAAACAAAATACAAGTTTATTATATTATTTTTAATTTAAAATATAGATATTATAACGATTACTCATTATAACCAGCATAACATCTTCAAGGTTTTTCTTTCCTCCTCTCTTTCACTCTCATTGCATTTCACCTTTTTGCTCACGTTGCACACTTGCTCTTTCTCTCCTCCTCGTCTCCTCTTGTCTCTTCATTTTTGCTCTCACACAACACTGCACTATTGTCTCTCCTCTCGTCTTATAGTCCTGAGTGTCGCCTCCTAGTCATTGTCCACACGAGGATCTCTTCTTCCTCTTTCAGTGATCCCAATGAGGAGGAGTTGTTGTCGAGCTAACCCTCGCTAGCGACATTGCCAACCACATTGTCGTTTACAATCAAAATTATCGTTGTCATTGTCGTTGTTTCCCTCACTGACAAACATGTGGGTTCCCTCTCTTAGATTTAAGTGACAGTTCCAACTACCATACCACATCTCGGTCGAGATCCAACATAAGCTACACCCATAATTTTCGTCGCGCCTGCAACTAGAGAGACCGTCGACGCTGGCGATGTTATCTCCTTACTCATTTTCTTTGTGTTTCTCCATTTCTTACTTGTTGAGATTGCTTGTATTGTAAAAATGTTATTTTTACTATTGGGACAATTTTTGCTCTGTGAAAATTGTGGATGTGGGAACTGTTATCACTTTTGTATTATGTTTCTATTTTTTCGGTACAATTATGAGTATGTGGCATAAAAGATGGTGATGATTGTGTGGAGATTATGGAAATGGGAAGGGTGAGTGAATAGGTGATGGTTGGTGTGTGTGGGTTCTTTGTTTATAGGTGAATGATGTTGAGTGTGAGTAATTGAGAGGAGGATAATGGTGGTATCCAGAATGGAATTTGTGTTGTGAGTTGGATAGAAGATGTTGATGGACTCCCGTAGTGCGTTTTATGCATTTTGGAGTAGTAAGAAAGATGGATGGTGATGATAGAATTATGGAGTAAAATTGGAGAACACACTATCTAAGTCAGTTGAGTTAATAATCGACATAGAAAGTTACATTTTCTATTTCATAACCAGCATAGAAAGTTGAAACATTTTATGTCGATTGTATTTATGACGAGTCCAAAACTGACATAGAAAGTCTTTTTTAAGTGGTATAAAAAGTCTTTGTTGCACTAATGATTACATGAAATATCATATATTTAGGTCCTACAAAATACCAATCAATCTCATCTCGACTTGAGTAAGGCCTAAAACAATTAATGTCAAGATTTTTTGACATAATTTCTTGCTTTACATTTTCTCTTCTTTCATGGATTATCCTATTGTATGCTTCTTGTTATTGTCTTAAGATGTCGTGTCCTATTCTTCATTATTTTACTTTCCTTTAGTCAAGCTTTATAGTACATGAACGATATTGTATTCACTAAGTTTTCTTTGTATATTTTTTTAGGTCATACTTAAAAAAAAATGTTATTCTTTTTCACAATTGTTAGATAAAATTGTATTCCCAATAAGTTTTTCACAATGAAATCCTTTTTCTTTTATATTCCTACTCCCATTTATGAATGTCAAAGTGGGTTGTGGCTGGCAGGTAAGGCCGCAAGCCCACCAAAACGGAACAGGTCGAGTTAAAATTTTCAACCCGCCTGTTCATTTTGGTTTGACATGCGTAGCCCGCCAATTTGGAGGACCATAGACGGATCAGTCGCTCCTTGTCAGTTGTCCTTTTTTGTTTTTTGTTTTTTTTTAATTAAAAAAATAAAAAAATTGAAACGATTAATTTTCTATATTATATTTTTGTAAAAATGTAAATAGACAATAGTATTATAATTTGAACCATTAACAATTACAAATTTAGTTCCAAATATTAATACAATAGAGTAGTTTAATATGTAAATATAATAATTATTGTAATTTATTCAATTAAAAATATTAATTAATCAAATAAAAGCTTAGAAAATATTTATATGATTAATATGTTTTAAATATTTATTTATAAGTATATATACAAAAAATGTTTTTTTAAACAAAGTGGTTGTTCGGTTCGTCTTATGATGGGACAAGTTACAATTTATGACTCGTTATTTGATGGTAGACTCGTCCAGTCCAATACATTTTTGACTGACCAAAGACGGAACGGACCAAAACGAACCATACGAGCATGCTTTGTCATCCCTACTTCTATTTCCTTTGTATTTTTTTTTATAACGATCAATTATCTTATTTCCTGCATATTATGTTTTTGTAGTTGTTCACTACATAAGACTACAAACTTTCATCCTTAAGTACATTTGTGTGAAATTTTTCAATTTCTTACTTTCATCCTACAACTCACAACAAATAAAATAAATTAGGGATAGTATAGTATTGATAACAATCGCGTTGATAAGCAGAACAGGTTATTGCCTAAATATGATATTTATGCTTTTGACATATGCTTGTTTAGGAAATGAAGGGGTTGCCAACAACTTATAACTAGCTGATTATGAATTGTATATTTCATAATTGTAATGTAGTAGGAGTTTGCACATCAGTTCAAGAATGTTATGTTTATTTAGCTAATAGCCTTATGTAAGAAGATGAGTTACATCTATTGATCTGGCGTTCAAAGACCAAACTAACAATTTTTTATTTTCTTGAATTATATAGTTGTAACTAAGTAGGTCCCAATTGTATGTAAATGTAGCAAATGTTGGCACAGTGCATTCCATTACACATCCATTTCCCACTTTTGAAATACCCAAATGCAATTTAATTTAATTTATGAATTGTAATGTCATGGTTAAATTCAATTAAAATGAATTTAGATGGACATTATTCATTTATTAATAAATACACGCATTTTTAATAAATAGATTGTTTAAAATTTTTGAAAATTAATCGATCTCCTGTTCAATAATGCTTTAAAAAGAATGAACACACACAAGAAAAATAATTTTATATCATCCATTTAACTAATAAGATTAAAAAATACATCACAGTTTAGTTCTTTAGCATCTTGTCCTGTTAGTTTATTTTTATTTTTCAAAAACTATTGTGTTATGGTAAATTTTTGAAAGTGAAGAAAACAACTAAAAACCATTTTTATTTATCCTTTACCTTTATAATGATTTGGAGGATAAAACTTTAGGGTATAATATGTTTTTATAGTAAAATTAAAATAAATTATGGTAAAAATATATTATTTCGATAGTTAGTTTTACAAGAAATTAAAATTTTAGAAATTTATAAGAGTATTTTTTATTACTAAAAGTCATAAATTATATTAAAAGGTATAAGTTTGATTTCTTTTTTTTTTTTTTACTTTTTCGTCACATATTACTCTCTTTTTTCTCATCAAATATTTAAAATTGCTGCTTAATATTTTAAATTTTTAATGTTTAAATATGTTCAATTACTTTAAATATAATAAAAAGTAAATTACTCAATCCGAACATGTTAAGTCTTTAAGGAGAGAGTTTGATTGGGGAGATACAACACCAATAAGACCTGAACCCAACAAAAAACCTTAACCTTGTGTTTGGATGGAGTATTTCAACAATGCATAGAAATTGAAATGCTTTGTATTTGAATTGCTTGTAATTAAATTTCATTCATTTTTTAAATAACTTGTTTGGATAAGGAAATTAAAATACCTTACATTTCAATTTCTTATTTGGAAAAAAATTTGAATTTATTGTGAGATAAAATTTAATTTTAACAATATTTATTTTACGCTTAATTATGTTTTGAGTTCATGATAAATTTGGAAACATGCTCGACAACCCAGATGGGTCGGGCAGACCCAACTACACAACCAGATTGGTTAGACCCGATATTACACCCGAGTTGGACCGACTGGGAAGCCCAAATAGGTTGGGTGGCTCGATGATCTAGAGGCTTGACGGCCTATACTGCACGATTGTGTCGTCAAGTTCGTCAATATGGCCCGGTCTAACCTGTCTAGGTCATTGGCCTAATGCTCCAGACAGGTCTGACGACCCGAACGGGCCCGACTATCAAGACGGGCTCGACAACCTGGATATACCGAAGACCTGGACGTGCCCGACGACCTGGACGAGCCCGACAATCCGAACGGGGCCGAATACCTAGACAGGTCCGAATACCCGAACGGGTCCAAATACCCAAACGAGCCTGTACACCCAGACGAGCCCGAAGACCTGGACGTGTCCAAGGACTAGGATGGGCCCGAGACTCGTACAAGCCCTTTCAAACCGTCGGGCCCGTCTGGATAGTCTGGCCCGTACGAGTCCTCGGGCCCGTCTGGATCGTGGACACTGTCCATGTCATCGGGCTTGTCCGGGTCATCATTCCTGTCCGGGTCGTCGAGCCCGTCTGGGTCGTTGGGCTCGTTCGGGTCGTCGGGCCTGTCTAGGTCGTCGCGCCCGTCCTGGTCGTCGGGCGCATCCAGGTCGTCGGGCTCGTCTGGGTTGTCGGGCCTGTCTGCATCGTCCCGCACTTTCGGGTCGTCGGGCACATCCAAGTCATCGGGCTCGTCCGGGTCGTCAGCCCAATGATTTGGAAGGGCCCGTCCGAGTCGTTGGGCCCGTCTAGGTCGTAGGGCTCGTCCTGGTTGTCTGGCATGTCTAGGTCGTTAGGCCTGTCCAGGTCATCAGGTCCGTCTGGATCCTCGGGCCCATTTGGGTCATAAGACTTGTCTGGGTCATCGGGCCCGTTTGGATCGTCGGGCCCGTCCGGGTCGTCGGGCCCGTTCGGGTCGTCGGGCTCGTCCGGGTCGTCGAGCACGTTCGGGTCGTCGGGCACGTTCGGATTGTCTAGAATGTGAGGTTGAGTGAGAAGAATTTCAAATTCCACCTATTTTGGGGGTATTTGAATTTCTACTAATTTAGCTAATTGAAATCCTTCAAAAAAATGCTTGCATTTGAAATGTTTTTTAATTTCTCTATCGAAACAAAGCATTTCATTACAAAGAAATCTAAATTCTTCAAAAAAATGAATTGTTTCATTAAAATACTCTATCCAAACACACTCTAAGGCAATGGTTAAGACAATGAGTGTATGGATCTTTATTCTTATATCTTATGTAGTGTTCTACTTTTTATTTCTAACCAACGTGGGACTTAAACTCACACTTATATTTCTAACCGAAGAAAACCTAAAATCTAAAACGTTTGAATAATTTACTTAAACAAAAATCTATAAAATGTAAAAGATTTGAAGTCAAATCAAAACATTCATGGTGGAAACACGAGATTAAGCTAATTCAATTAATTTAAGTGTTAAAGTAAGATCCAATGCAATTTTCACTAACTTTACAGAGCATTGGGAATTTTAAAATGGGAAGATGGATGCAAAAAGAAATCCTAAAGAATGGCAAGAAATGATTTTAGTAGCAACCAGTGGGGTGTCGGCAATGTACTATCATTTTTACTTTTACATTCTCTGCTAAACATTTCTTCATTTACTTATAAATAATCATAAGCCATTATCCTAGAGTTATAGCTACACAATAACTTTAAAGCCCGACCATACTTGTTTCCCTCATTGTGAAATTCTTTTCAATCTTCTAGTTTTACATTATCTACCAAACCTATTTTCTTTCTTTCATTTATTACTCTCTCCCAACAACATAAACTAGAAAACATAATGATCACCCAATTCAAAAGGCGTACGTACAAAAGCAATAACTTCATTGTTGAGCTAAACTTTCGGAAATTTTGAATTGTTGAGACAATTTTAGTACCCTCTACGATCTACCAAGTTATTATAACCATATTCAAAGTTTTTTTCTAAAGAGAAACTCGATTTATATGTTATTTCCGTACAAAATTCTTTTAAATATAATAAATAGAGGAAGATAACTAGATAATAAAATGTGATATTGTTTTCATTCTTATTTATAAAAAAAAAATACATTTTCCCTGCTTCCAAATATAAATAAATTTGTATTACTTAAATTTTTCTCTTATGTGAATCGAGTGTATTTAACTGTTTTTTTATGTTCAAAAATCCAATTGTTGGTGTACACACATTGCAAACTCCTCCCTCTATTTAGAAAACATTTTACCCACAAGTCATCTGTACAATATTTTTCACAGATAACATCGATTGTTAAGTTTTTTAAATAGATATATTGGATAGAATCAATACCTATCCTAAAAGACATGACTTAAATCTCATCATATACATATCTTTTAAGGTATCGACTTTTTCTGATATGTTCACTCAAGAAATATAAACATTAACATCATTTGTGGAAAGTGTTATGCAAGTAAAGAACTTGGAAGTAGAAGGCTTTTGAATTGGAAAAAAAATTCTGCAATGCTTGAATTTTATGTAAATTTGTTTCAAGTTTCGTTATTTCTTAATCTTTTTATGAATCTCTTTTTGAAAGACTCATTATTCCAATGTGTGAATTTATATATTTTTTTTCTTATAAAAGAATTGTAGTTAGATTTTACCAAACAAATATATATTATGATTTTTTTTTTCAAGTTTTCCCACCAAATCCGTTGTGGGTAGTTGGATTTGGAGGTTAGGGTTAATGCCTTTTGAGTATTTTCAACACAAAGTGCAAGAAAAAGCATGGAGAAGAGTAGTAGTAGCAGTTAGTTAGGTTAGCTAAGCATAAGGAACAGTAAGTAGTGGTTGGTAGTTAGTTAGCTTATAGCTAAGTGTCTCAAATGAGAGACACAAAATCCATGGCAAAGATACGACTTTCCCTCTCTTTTCATATCCTTTTATCATTGGCCTTACGTAAGCATAAATTTTACTTTTACTTTCTTTCGGGTATAATGATGAATTACCTCCTACAATATAGGAAACTATATGAAGTTTACTATGTTGTCATCTAGTTATAAAATAGTAAAGCTTAACAAATTTTCGTAAGATAGTAATAAACAAGTTGAAGTATTAAAAATACCCTAATGTGCTTGATATCTTAAATTAAGGTTTTGTGTTTTGGCTGCGCACGTTATTAAGATTTGTGATGGTAATTGCGTGAAAGTGTTAAAGGTTTTCCTTCAAAAAGAAGTGTTTTGTGACTTTATCCCTCCCCGTGAGGCTGAAAACTCAGTTTGTGGAGGGTCCAACATTTTAAGTCCCATCCATTAGGATATTTCATGGTGGTTAATCTTTAATTTGGATGTTATATAAAAGCATATATAAGGGTCAATTTGAAGGATCAAATATTCTCTTGGTGCTTAGAGTCTTAACAAGATATGATTTTGTGAACAACACTTTTAACAACACCCCACATGGGGTTAGAAAGGAAGAAGAAGAAGAAGAAGAAGAAGAAGAAAGAGTAGTGGGATATTTAGCTTGTGACCCAGTGATGGCAAAGTGTCTCTGCTATTTTCAAAAGCTTCATTAGTGCTTCCATAAACAAATGCATTACTGTTTTACACAAATTAGCAACATTTGAATATAAAAATAAATAACATTTTATTTATTTTCTAGATAAATTTTATGTGAAACGTATTATCATCTCATGTAATTATATTTTCTTTATTTAGTGAAATACCTTAAATTTATGAACAAGTTCTTCTTTTACGTAAATATATTTTCGGAAAGCATTTTAAAAATGAAACTTCTCAGAAAACGAAAGCTCGTTTACCTTTTTTTTTTTTCTTTCTTTTGTTTATTTTTGTTAATAGGTATTTCAATTTATTCTATATATCTTGCTTTCTTATTTGAAGAATAGAAAAATATTTAATGCTTTTTGACATTTTGTACACATTTTACAATTAGGGAATGGAAGATGAAAACAAAACTCTTTAAGAAGTATCAATAAATACAATCTCAAAATAAAAATAAATGGACCTGATCCTGACATTTTCTCATGGAAGAACACCACACATTGTGTTGTTTGGAATCTCAACTTTCTAAACACAAACATAAATCCCTCGTGAATTTTCACGTTATCTACAAAGTTATGGTTGGCTAGTTTTTAAACTCGAAGTGGATGAGGATCCAAAGATGCAGAGAGAAGATTACTGAAAAAAAGAGCAAGTGATTTGGGCATTTGAATTTGACGTGTAGCACTAGAATTTTTTTGAATGAAATGGTGGGAAAAAAAAAAGGTGAGAATAATAATTAATATCCTTGGCAAAAGTGAAAGGTGTGTGTAAACATAAAAAGAATGAAAAAATCTCCAACGTAATATCACACATCGTATAACGTAGTAACAAATGGACGGCTAGGATTGGTTTTGTTTCTGACAATTGACAAGACACAGAGAAAGAGAGTGAAACATGGGAAGAGACAAAGTAATTGAGGTAGTGCCGCGTTTGGACGTTTATAAACAGCAGGTTGGTTAATGGCCGTTAATAGGCTATCATTTCCTCTTTAACAAACTAAAGTCAAAATGTCTATTTCTTACCATTACTACTTTGCTTTTGGAGCAATAGTTTTTAGAAAAATAATCAATAGAAAAAAAGACAATTATCAAAGAATTCTTAATTGAAAGAAATGTAAGGGCTTTAAATACTAGTGACATCAACAGAGAGTGACATTTATATTAATTAAATGTACGACACATAATGATAATTCTCTTTTAAATATATAAAAAAAATGTTACGTGGATTTTTATGGAAGATTTATCTATTTAAAGTGAAATAATTACTTGACATGGTTAGTGATGAATTAAGTGAAACAAAGAAAATTATTTTATATTATTTTTATATTTTAATCTCATTTTTTTTATAATAATATCTAAGTTTAATATTTATCGTTCCATTTCTGCGTAATAATATATATAAAAAACAAAAAACTCTAACTAGATAATAAATGTTTCCCTTTAGTATCCCATTGCTTAGGTTTGGTAGAGACGAATGAAAGGATAATAACAAAAAATTGAGAGAAAATATTAATCTAATTAAATTTGATTTTTTTTTTAGTTTAAAATACTTGAAATAGTATGACGTGATTAATAATGCTCCTATCTTACTTGGCAGAACAAGAATACAATTTGAAAAAGAACTCTAACTTATAGTTTAAAAATAACGAAATGATGAATAATCTTCTGAAAAAAAAAAAGGTTTTATTACTCAATACAATTTTGAAAAAAAAAGGTTTTTTTAATAAAATATATTAATCATAATTTTTTTTTATATTCTGTCCCTGTGGTTTATAGAACTGTTATGAATTATCATTTTGTAATGTTTTAAACCGTTAAAAAAAACAATTGTTTTTTTAATCTAAGAATTCAATTTTAGAAAAACATATATCTAAAAATCTGCAAATAATTGAGAGAAACAAACAATGAATAATTTAACCTAATAATTACTTTATATAGTATCTTTTGCACACTCTCACTGATATGCATAATGAGTGAATAAAAACCTTACAAAATGAACTGCGACATTTTAACAAACTGAAACAGATAGACTGAGAAAATAGCCTTTGTATTCATGCGAGTGTAGAAGTTCAAGAAATGGACAAGGTAGAGAGAATTACCCATCACTCAGATACCATAATATCACAAGTCTCTGTAATTTCTCTTTTATCTGACAGCATATTGATGATATGATTTTTGAATTATGGTGGTTTCGTTTCTTTCGTTCTGAGTGTTACTGTGATGGCTAGGGCCACAAGAAAAGAAATTCAAAAGAAAAATGATGTTATGAGAATCCAAGTTGATTTTGAAGATAGGGCAATGAGAAAAAGCCAAAAGGGTGCATGTGCAGCTGCTACCTTGGCGAGTCTTCAAACTTCTCACAAATCGCTTTCAAAGGGCAAATGGCACATACATACCTTGGTTTGAGTTAAGCATTGGTAACACAAACACACTACACGCATGCATGCATGAATGCATGAATGCATGTGATGTGCAGCCACTGCATTCTACCAGAAAACACTAGCATGCCATAGCATATAGCATAGCATGTCAGCCATTGATTTGAATCACTCTGTCTTTAACACTGTTTTTTTTTTCTCTGGTTTTATCTCCCAGTCTTGTTCATTTGTGGAGCTCAGAGATAACCCACAGAGAGTTTTAAGACAAATCAATAAGTTAGTCAGAGTATTCTTGAAATGAGCAATTTTTGTTTCCCAATGGGAAATGACAACACTGTGAGGGGAAAATTCTTTTTTTTTTTAAGTACTTATCACAGCTGCATCTTTAGAATTTCAATTCGAAATTGAATAAAACAATTTCATTTATTTTAAAGTTTTCACTCACTGATTAAGATGGATGAAGAACTAAAAGACAATTATTTTAGAATAGGAAGAGTGACAGTAGTTATTTATTTACAAAGGTAAAAAAAATTAATTTACATAAAGTGTTAATAGTGTCTAAGGATTTTTATAAACGATATTTTTAAGGAACTAACTTTAATTTTATTATAAATTTCTTGAGGACAAATTTAGGATTTCACCCAAAAAAAATTTTAAAATATATTTTTTCTCTCTCTCTCTCTCTCTTTCTGCTGCCTATTCAATGTGCCCCTTTTGTTATGATGTGAGTGCAAGTTGCCAAAATGCCATTAAATGGGCTGGGTTATGCCTAGCCAAACTCCAAATTAGGTCACACAAGTTCATCCCTTGCAGCACTTTGTGCTTATCATGCCAAATTAATATATTTAAAACCATAGCCTATTTTGACCTACCAATCATGATGGTGTTTTTTCTTTTCTTTTCTTTTACAAAAACACTTTCATCCTTAAGATATAGATCAAACATATATAGGTTAGTTACCAAAGCATTATAGAAATATTTTATGCAAAATTGAAATTAAGAGAATTTCAGATGGTGGAAAACAAGAAGTAGATTTAATTCTTTTTCATTGAACAACACCTGTTTCACCTGTATTTCTGTAGACGTATTTATTATAAGCCCTGGTTCATTAAAGTGATTAAGAAACACTAATAGCGAGAATCGCGGTTTAAGATCATTTCCACGTAAAATCTCAAATCAGTTTTATCGTTTTCCATGCAAATCTTATCAACTAAGATTCATTAATCACTCACTAATCACCATATATTATTTGCCTGACAGATAATCAAAATCAAAATCCAGCTGTGTAGAAGCACAACTACTTAAATATTTCTGACCAGTATATATATTATTTATTCGACTTAGATTTAAAATTTCATTAAATAAAGGGTCCTCAAATTATTGTAATAAAAAAAAATTCCACGAAACTATCCTAGTTAAGACTTGATAGTATCTTTCTTAGTATAAATGACAACCGAGAAGATATGATTCAGTTTTTCTTTAAATAATAAATATTTAAATTTAATTTGATAAAGGAAATAAAGTAAAGTTTTTATTCAATGAGGATAGTAGCTGTGTTAACTAAGCCTTAAAGAAGACTTCAACCCAAAATCCAAGAAGTTTTTAATAATTAATTAATATGTCTAACGTACTCTTTTCAAGTAAAAGGTAAAGGTAAGAAAGAGTAAAAAAACTCACTTTTTTTTTTACTTGAGAACGAAAAAGAAAAAATATATATATAAAAGAAAAATAGGAAAATAATTGTTGTTGAAGATAGTTTGAAGAAGTGATGATGCATGTGCAAAGTTGCTTTAGTGTAGTTGGGAATAGAGTGATGAATAGTAAGAGGAGATGTTAAGTTGAATAGCGACCGTCCGTGAGTGCAAAGAAGACCCACAAGACAGACACAGAGATATGGCCATACATAGGGTATGTACCTCTCAACCTAACTATTTTATTTGTTGGATCATTAGGGTTCCATTTCAGGAATGTTACTTCCGTTCAACAACCACTTTCCAAATATTTACTTACTCCTCACTCAAATATTAATCTTTTTAAGGTTATGTATATTCCTACAATTGAATATTTTGGTAAGAAAAATAGTTTTATGAAAGTATATGTAAAAAAAAAATATTTTTTATAGACATGTAATACGATGGTGAGAGGATTCCCGAGTGGCTTATGATGAACCACTACTAATCATAAAGTTAATTTTATCCTAAGGTAACAATGTCGTACACAGTACAGCAGATTCATATATGCTTATGCACAGGAGAAAGAAAAAGATATTTTGGCAACACTTCCGCGCCCATATGCTGCTGTGTAATGCTGTGTGTGGAAGAGCTGATTTAAGGGAATAATTTCTTTATTTAGTAAATTTAATTTTTTTTAAATAAAATTAAGTATTTGATGAGAAAATTAAAATTTTTTTAAAAAGATTAAAAGTTTTAACAAAATATTTTAAATAATTAAAATAATAGAATTTAAAATTCATTCAAAAGATAAAAGAATTAGTTTGTGACTCCTAAATAAGCTTCCATTTTATTGAGCCACTAAATTAGAGACTCAAAAATTCCAAATCCACCAAAGACTCATTTTCAAGTGGGTTAGGGTGAAGATCATATGGTTTGGTCCATTATAATATTGTAATTAATTCCTAAATATAGGACATTTAACCTAGGTCGAAGGTCGAATCAAGTTAAAATGTGTTGAAGTTCAAATTAAGTATGTCTAGGTCGAAGGTTGAGATGAGTCGATACAAGTCAAAGTCGACCTAGGACAAATGGTCAAACATATAGTCTAGGATGACTTGACTCTACCCTTTGACTCGAGTCGACTTAAGTCAACCTTTTCATTGCCCCGACTCGATTCTTTGACCTAATCGACTCAAGTTGACCTTCTGCTAAGGCCAACGCGGCTCGACCTTAGTTGAGCCAACTTAGATAGACTTTCAGCCTAGCTAACTCAAGTTGACCATCGGCCTTAAAAGCCATAACTTGACCTTTGGACCGATAGCTCGACTCGGGCTAACTTGGCTCCACCGTTGGCCTAAATTGGCTCTAATTGATTCTTTGAGCCGATTAACTCTAGTCAACCTTTAGCTTGAGCCGACTCAGCTTGACCTTCGATCCAAACGATTTGGCTTGACTTTTGGTTTAGGATGTCTCAACTAAATATTTGGCTCATGGCGACTTGACTCAACTGTAAACACAAGCGTACTCAACCTGAATTCCAATCGGGTTGACTCAGTTCAACCTTCGACCCAGGTTGACTCAACTCGAACTTCACCCAGACCAACTTGCCTCGACATTTGGCCCTAATCGATTAGGCTAGACATGTGGCTTGAGTTAACTCAACTCGATTCTTCAACTCGACCGACTTGGGTCGACCTTCAACAGACTTGAGTCGACCTTTAGCCGACTTGGGCTAACCTTCAACCCGAACTAACTTGAATCGACCTTCGTCCATAGTTGACTCAGTTCGACCTTTGACTTGACCTTCAATGGAGTCAACCTTCAAATTAGGCTAACTCGACTCAACCTTTGACTCATGTGGCCCAACTCCTCTCTACTTGTCCTTTAGCCCAAATCGGTTCAACTCGACCTTCAACCTGACCGACTTGGCTTGACCATTGCCTAAGCCATCTCGGCTCAATCTTCAACTCGTGGCGACTCGACTCAACCTTCGATCTGAGCTGAGTATTTTAATTTTTGTTACTCTTTTAGCCATGAGGGGTTTTTTTATGCGGGATTTTTGGTCCTGTTGACTTTTTTGGCTTTGACCCATGTGGACCAAGACCAAGCCTTATAAGTTGGACCAAATTGACAATTATATCTTTGATACACTATTCCCATAAAAATATTGAAAAATTTAAATTGTTAAATAATATTTTTATATTTAAATTTAAATTTAAATAATATTTTTTGATAACTTTAAGATACATTTTTCTAAAATGAAATTTTATCTTAAAAGAGAAATTTAAATACTTTAGCCAAACAAAATATTTATTAAATGAAGAGAATTTAACTTAAGTAATTCAAATATCGTGTATTTCAATTTCTTAGATTTGTAGAAATATCTCGTCCAAATACAAGATAAAGGTGTGTAAAATTATATATTGTATTAAAATAAAAATTTCATTCATCTTCTTTTTCTCATATTTACCTCCTTTTGATCAAATTAGTATATGAGACTCTTTTGATCACTAAAAATCCCAAATTTACCATCATACACATAATTTTGCATATTTGAGTGCAAATGCAATAATAACTAATTCTAGATCATGGGTTGAGTAATTTATCTCATGTGCTCTTAGTTTGCTTGAAGCATATCCCACTACCCTTTTTTTATCTTGCATAAGAACACATCTTAATCTTATTTTGGAAGCATCACAAAATATCACAAAGTGTCCAGTAGGATTAGGTTGCACTAAAGAAGTGGTTAATATTTTCTTGAGCTCTTGATAAATACTCACATATTTTCTTCCACTCAAAATTTTAACCATTCTTGGAGTGTTGAGTTAAAGACATGGCTATTTTAGATAATCCTTTAATAAATCTCGTATGATACCCTTGTCAAACCTAGAAAATTACAAATCTCAATTATCTCCCTTGGTGGTTCCCATTGCAAAATTATCTCTACTTTTGTTGGGTCCCCTAATACTCGTTCTTTGAAAATCACATGTCGTAAGAATTTCATATCCTCTAACCAAAGTTCACACTTAGACAGTTTAGCATACAATTATTTGTCTTTCAATGTCTGAAGAAGAATTTAAAAGTGTTCCTCATGCTCCTTAATAGACTTGGAATGAATAAGAATGCATTTATGAAAACAACTACAAAATTATCTAAAAATGGAAGAAATATTTTATTTATATAATCCATGAATACCTTAGAAGCATTAGTTACACCAAAAGGCATCACTTGACATTAATAATAACCATACCTAGTTCTGAATGTAGTCTTTTGTATGTCTTATTCTTCTACTCTAATTTGATGATATTCTAACCTTATATCTACTTTAGAAAACTTAGAGTTTTCTCTCAATTAGTCCATCAAGTAATCTATTATAGGGAGATGGTATTCATTCTTTATGGTAAACTTATTTAACGGGCAATAATCAATACAAGCATTAGCTTGTTTGTTGAAGTTTCTCCTCGCCATTGGGAAAATGTATTCAACCATGCATATTGATAGAGGACTCTCTCTTGATCCAATACAAGAAGAACTTGAAGAGGAGTCATTACAATTCAAAGGACCTATGACAAGGTTGAGGACGAAAAGCTTATAAGAACAGATCTCTTGAAGCTCATAATGCTCCATGAAGCTTGGAACTCAAAGGAAATGAAAATCATGACTTGGAGCACACCTAAAGAATAATTTGGCAATGAAAAAGGTTTTGTAATTTTTCTTTTATTTTTGTAAGCTCACTAAGTGACTTGGTTCATTAGGCGAGGGTTTTGTTTCTGAGTTGTGTCACTAGGTGAGCACTCTCGCTCATTAGGCGAACATTCACGTATGTAGACTGCGTTTTCAAGTTATTTTTGCAGCCCAGCGCCTTTGGAATTTATTTTGGATTTCTATGATTGTTGGAACAATTGTGATCTATGTATACTTGCACTTAAAATTATTGAATGATTGTGTTCTTTGTGTTCTTCGTGTTTTTCGTTTTAAATTGAGTATTTCTACACTTGATCCATGGAAATTATCTATTTTTCTATTAATTATGATTTCAATTAACTATTTAGAAGTGTAATTATGTTGTTTTATATTAGTTTTGGTGATTAAAGAGCATTATGTTTGCAAAATTTGGGTTTCGACGTACAATGCTCTCGTCCAGCAAACATCAATCCCCTCAGCAAGAAAAGTCAAATTGTTTGACTCCTCAACAAGACTAAGCTCGCCAAGCGAGAGAAGTTAGTGTAATACTCTTGCCCCACGAGATTAGGCTCGCTGAACGATATAAGCTTTTTGTGTTTGTATGTTTGAATTACAAAATTGAAAAGGAAAGAAAGAATAGTGGATCCAAATTTATATAAACAAATATTTGTT
>Ga0214542_1002658_pt1 | contig 36789 bp, 27 predicted proteins | sample CNSS1metaG_FD_160096 | JGI IMG/M metagenome (GOLD analysis project Ga0214542, IMG submission 160096) | Root nodule microbial communities from cowpea collected in UCLA plant growth center, Los Angeles, California, USA - CNSS1 | ecosystem: Host-associated > Plants > Roots > Nodule | place: USA...
ATCTCACCCACGGTTCAAGCCAAGGGGCATACGGTCCCGACCGCCAGATCCCTTGGGGGGTGCATCCCCCGAGGGATCGCGCCCAAGCCTACAACCAAGACGCAAAGCAAACATGCAAGGGGCAAATCACAAAAACGCCCGACACCTGCGGCGAGTGTATTTCAGTCCAACATCCGAACCGTCTCGCCCGAATAAAGCCGGTGGTCGAGGCAGAGATGCCGGCATGCGCTCGCGTGTTCGGCAATGTCGAGCAGCATCGCGGCCGCTGCGATGCCCATGTCGCCGTCCGGCATCGCCATGGTCGTTAGTGACGGGCTCATCAGGCGGCCAATGGCGATTCCGTCGAAGCCGGCGACCGAGACATCACCCGGGACCGCCAGACCCTCTCTCCGAAGAGCGGCGATGACGCCCACCGCCAAGAGGTCGTTGGAGGCAATGATCGCCGTCGGGCGCCTGCCTTCCACGACGCCGGAGAGATCCAGGTGTTCGTAACCGTCGAGGAATGGGATCTCCATTGCCGGGAGCGGCTGATGCCCCGCCTCCTCCATAGCCGCGCAATAGCCCTGGTATCTGAGGCGCGCACGATCGGAGGAGGCGAAATGCCCGGAGACGAAGAGGATCAGGCGGTGCCCGTGGGCGAGCACATGACGCGTGATCTCATAGCCGGCGCGGTGGTTGTCGACAGTCACGGCGGCGGGAAAGCGCGGTACAGGACGGTTGTTGAGCAGGATCGTCGGCGGCAGCGCCGCCGACAGCGCCCCGCTGGTCTCAGCGTTGCAGAGCGTCAGGATCAGGCCTGTCGGCCGCTGCTCCAGGAGGGCGGCGACCGCGCGCGCTTCCGCTGCTGGATCGTAATTCGACTGGGCGATCAAGACGCTGTGCCTTGCCGTCTGCAGGCGGTGCTGGATGCCGGCGAGCGAGGCGGCAAAAACCAGGATTGGTCACACTCGGCACCAGCACGCCGACGACTGGGCGATGCCGCGTGCCGGGACCGACCGTCAACGGGGGTCTGTAACCGAGCTCAGCCGCGGCGCGGCGCACCCGGCGCACCATTTCGTCGCTGACCGGCCCTTGGCCCTTGAGGACACGCGAAACCGTCGCCAGCGAGCAGCCGGCGTGAAAGGCTATCTGTTGCAGGGTCACCATCCGCTCCGCCTATCGCGCTTTCATGACAGCGGATTGAACGCGCCGCGCGGATGGTCGAAATGCCGAGCACGGCCGCCCAGCGGTGCCGTTCGCGCAAGCGACCTCAACGGTTCGGCGGCGCGCGGCCGTAAAGCAGCAGCATTACGATGATGACAATGCCGTAGACGATCTGACGGCCGGCCTCCGGCATCTGCATGACCGAGAGGATGGATTGCAGCAGCGTGATCAAGATGACGCCAGCGACCGTCCCGTAGTACGAGCCGCGCCCGCCAAGGATGGACGTACCGCCGAGCACGACCGCCGCGATCGACGGCAACAGATAGGGATCTCCCATCGCCTGCGCCGCCTTGGACGCATAGCCCGCGAGCAGCACACCGCCGAAGGCGCTCAAGGCACCCGAGAAGGCGAATGCCGTCATCACCACGCGCCTTGTGCCGACGCCGGAGAGAAAGGCCGCGCGCTCGCTGTTGCCGATGCCGTAGACCGCCCGACCAAAGGCGGTCCGCGTCAACAGGAACACCATCGCCAAGCTCACTGCGAACCAGACGAGAATGGCGTTGGGCAGGCCCGGAACGACTGCGCCGGTGGCAAGCCACCTGACGCCGGGCGGGGCCGAATCCTGAGGAGAGAAGCCGCCGGTATAAACGACCATCAGCCCCTGTGCGACGACATTGGACGCAAGCGTCACAATCATCGACGGGATGCGCAGATAGGCGACGCCGACGCCGTTCAAGAGGCCGAAGGCAACGCCGCAGAGAACGCCGACGGGAATGGCGACAACGGCTCCCATGTTGCCGAACCCGGCCACGGCGCAAGCCATCATGGCGCCGGTCGTCATCACCCAGGGTATCGACAGATCGATATGGCCGAGAAGGATGACGACCATCATTCCGGCGGCCACGACGCCGAGGAATGACGCGACCTTGAGCTGTTGCAGCAGATAGTCCGGCGACAGGAAGTTGCTTGAATAGAGGCTGCCAAGCAACAGAAGAAGCAGGATGCAGCCGAAGGCGGTGATGACGGCCGGATCCGCCCGGCGGAGAAAGCCGGGCAGGCGCGCCCTGATCGAAACGCGGCTTTCGGAAGTCTCGCTCATTGGAACCAGTCCAGACGGTTACGGACGCGCAGGAGCGCGAGCGAGCCGATGCTGACGGCGATCATCAGCACGATGCCCTGAAGAAGCGGCTGCCACAGCGGATCGACATCGAAGGCAAACAGCATGTCGCCGGTGGTGCGGGCCGCAAAGGCGCCGAAGATCGCCCCGACGGCGCTGCCGCGACCGCCATAGAGCGACACGCCGCCGAGCACGACCGCGGCGATCGACCAAAGCGTATAGGCGTTGCCGCTCGCATAGGCCGCCTCGCCGGTATAGGTGAAGAAAGTGAGGAACAATCCCCCCATTCCCGCGAGCAGTCCGCCGAGCAGATAGGCGGCAAACTTGCCGCGCCGGATCGGCATGCCGGACATGAAGGCGGCTTGCTCGGAAGAGCCCGCCGCAAAGGCCGCCCGCCCCACGATCGATTTCTTGAAGGGTAGCCAGACGAATAGAACGACAGCAGTCAGCGCAACCAGGCTCGACGGCACCACGCCGAACAGCCGACCCGTCAGCGCATCGGCAAGAGTCTCGTTGACGGAGCCGCCGGGAAAAGGCCTAAGCAGGAGTGCCAGACCGAAATAGACGGCTCCTGTCGCGATCGTCGCGACGATCGGCTGCAGACGGCCGTAGATCACGAGAAGGCCGTTGATCGCGCCGCAAAGCGCCCCGACCATCAGCACCGCCGCCACGCCGAGAGCCGTAGGCACCGCCGCGCCGACGACGATCCAGGAGGCAATGCAGTTGGTGAGCACGAAGATCATGCCGACCGACAGGTCGATGCCGGCGGTGATCACCACCAGCGCCTGCGCCATAGCGACAAAGGCAAGCAGCACGCCCTTGTTGGCGGCGGTGTGAACGACGTTCGCGGTGAACCCAGCCGGGTGGTTGGCGGCGTAGACGGCAAACATCACAACGAAGAGCGCGAGCCCTGTAAGCGTCCCGCGCTGTTCGTTCAGCCAATAGCGCCACTCGCTCACGCCGCTGTTCCCTCCTGTCCTTCATCGACATTGAGAGCGCTGGCGATCAGCGCGCGTTCGCTGATCTCACCGTCCTTGAGTTCACGGACGACGCGGCCGTCATAGAGAACAAGAACCCGGTCGCAGCAGCCGATCAGCTCGTCATAATCCGTCGAATAGAAGACGATCCCTGCCCCGGCCTCCGCCAGCCGCCGTAACAGCTGATAGAGCTCCTGCTTCGTGCCCACGTCGATGCCGCGCGTCGGGTCGTTGAGCAGAATGATCCGTGGTTTTCGCATCAGCCATTTGGCAATGACGACCTTCTGCTGGTTGCCGCCGGAAAGCGCGCCGACGGGCGCGTCGAGGCCGGCAGTCTTGATCTCCAGCAGCCGCACCATGTCGTCGATCAGCTGCTGCTCCTTCTTCCGATCGATGATGCCGCCGCCGGCGACCTGGTCGAGGGCGGCAAAGGAGAGGTTCTCCCGCACGGTCATCGGCAACATCAAACCCTCCGTCTTGCGGTCCTCGGGGATGAGCGCCATGGAGAGCGGCGGTTTGCGCGCCTGCGTCGGAGTGTTGATCGTCACCGGCCGGCCGTCAACGAGCACCGAGCCGCTCATGCCGCGCAACACCCCGAAGAGCGCCAGAAGAAGCAACCGCTGGCCCTGGCCTTCGAGCCCGCCGAGGCCGACAACCTCTCCCTCGCCGACTGAGAGCGAAATGTCGCGCAGCCGATCGCTCCAACCGAGGTTCCGGCACTCCAGCACCGGCGCCTTCCCGGCTTCAACCGGTCGCCTGTGCCGCGCGGGAAAGACGTTGCTGTATTCGCGGCCGATCATCATCTGGACGATTTCGCTGTTGCTGCGGCTGCCCGCCGGAAACGTCGCGACATTGCGACCGTTGCGAAAGACCGTGCAGGTATCGGCAAGCTCGACGATCTCGTGCATGCGATGCGAGATATAGACGAGAGCAAGGCCTTCCTGGCGCAATCGCTTCAAAACGGCGAAGACCTTCGCGACATCGCCTGCCGTCAGCGCCGAGGTCGCCTCGTCGAGGATGAGCGCCCGCGGCTTCGATGCAAGCGCCTTGGCGATCTCCACCATCTGCCGGCGCGAGAGCGGCAGGTCCTTGACGGCTGCGCGCGGATGGATGTCCTCGGCGCCGGCTCGCGCCAGGGCCTCCTCCGCGAGCGCGCGCTGGGCTCGGCGGTCGATCATGCCGAAACGGTGGGGAGGGTTGGAAATGACGATATTGTCGGCGACGCTCAGGTCCGGGATCAGCGACAGCTCCTGAAAGACGCAGGCGATACCTTCCGCCGCAGCCTCGGCGGGCGAACGGAAGGTGACCTCTCGGTCGCCAATGAGCATGCGACCCTCGTCCGGCGCCACGACCCCGGCGATGATCTTGATGAGCGTCGACTTGCCGGCGCCGTTCTCGCCGAGGATCGCGTGAATCCGGCCCGGGGCGACTTCGACATGGGCGTTCTCGAGCGCGCGGACGCCGCCGTAGCGCTTCGATATGCCTTCCATGCGGATGAGCGGGGGCGGTGTCTCTGCTGCGGTCATCAGGTGCCTCGGACCGAGTTGTTGGCGCATGCCGCGCGACGGAAGGCGCGGCATGGGCGTCGTTCAAAGCGGAGAAACTACTGGTTCTCCTTGGTCTGACCCATGATCTCCTGGGCAGTGAAGTTGATGCCGCAGGTCGGGAAGGCGTTGCCGACAAAGAAGTTGTCGGACTGGTCCGGATAATAATCCTGGCCTTCCTTGAAGTTCGGATCCTCGACGATCGCCAGCGGCAGCTTGATCGACTGCGGCACCACCTCGCCCTCGAGCGCCGCAATTGCCGTCTTGATGGCGACCGCGACCTGTGCCGGGCCGGTGCCGGCCGACGAGCACTTCAGCCCCTCGGCCGCATGTTTGGCGCAAAACTTCCGGAATCCGTTTTCCGTTTCTCCGCCGAACGGCACGAAGGGGTGGCCGGCGTCGATCATCGCCTGCACCACGCCGGTGTCGCCACCCTGCGCGGTGATGCCGTCGAATTTCTTGTGGACGGCGATTGCGTCCGCCGTCGCCTTCTGCGCCGTCGGATCGTCCCACTTGCCGAGCACCTCGACGACATCCCATTTCTTGCCGGTCGCTTCGAATGTCTCGTGGATGCCGTTGTGGCGATCGGTATCGACCGAAGTGCCGGGCACGCCGCGCACCTCAAGGATCTTGCCGCCTTCCGGAAGGTGCTTGGCGAGCCAATTCGCCCAAAGCACACCAAGGCCCTTCTGGTCGACATTGACGTTGATGGCGTCCTCGGTGTCGAGGACGTTGTCGAACGCGACGAGCACGACGCCCGCTTGCTTCGCCCGCTTGATGACCGGCCCGAAGGCGGTGGGGTTCTGGGCATTGACGATGATCGCGTCATAGCCGGAATCGATGAAATTATTGATCGCCGAAATCTGCGCCGGCACGTCTTCGCCCGTCGAGACGACCTTGAATTCCTTGAGCTTGGCCGCGACGTCCGGCTGCGCGGCATAGGCCTTCGCCGTCTGGATCATCTGGATGCGCCAGGTATTGGCGATATAGCCGTTGGCGAGTGCGATCCGATACGGACCCTCTTTCTTCGGGAACTTGAAGAATTTCGTCTCGGGCGTCCACGGAGTGAAGCAATCCGGATCGGCCGAAGGACCGGCGACGATTTCAGGCTCTGCGAAGGCGGTGGTGGAAAGAAGTGTAAATGCAGCGGCTGTGAGAATGCCGCTGACGAGCGTTCTGGTCATCGAATTCCCTCCCGTTATGTTATTCTGCGATTGGCGTCGATCGGGCACCCACGGCGACTATTCGCCGCAGACACGTCTGCCGGCTGGAGCGAACGAGGCAAGCTCCAGTAACGGAAGTGCTTCAGTGGCCGTTCGGCGCAACTGTCGACACGCAAGTACAGTGACGCCTGACAGGCTCCTCCCGAGGGCGTCATGGCGAAATCGTAGCGCTACCAATATCTTGTGTAAAGCGACGGCTACGGCCTGTCTCAGATGCGAAACGGCGCGGTCGTGGCCGCGCCGTGCGAGGAGTTCTCCTCAGGCTTCGCGCCCGGGTCTCTGGGGCGGATTGAAGCGCTGGACGAAAGCTTCGATCGAGCCGCGGCCGAAGCGCATCAGCCGCCGCCGCACAAGAACGGACATGACGCGAGCCGCGGTGGAGAAGGTCATCTCATCGAGCGGGCCGGAGCCGCTCCAGGGCTTCGTCAGCCGGTCGGTGACGATGCCGATCATGTTGGCTGGCATGATGTCGGTGCAGGGTTTCATCCATTCAAAGACGGCGCTGATCGGAAGGACCTTGCCCTCAAAGGAAACGATCGGTTCGGGCATCCCTTCCCCCCAATCTTCATAGGCTTCGAGCGCGTCCCTGAAGAGCGTCTGAAGCGTGATCGGGGCATGCCCTTCGTAAAGCTCAGGCAGGAAATTTGTCATTTGTGTCTCCTCCAGTGGGGCAGGCCGGAAACGCGAATGGCCAATTCTGTCAGCGGTAACGGATTGTAATGCTCCTTCACAAAGCGTGCGCAGTATGGTTCAAAGCCGGCCCCGGCGCAAACCCATTCGGCCAAATCAATGCCCCTTCGGCGGCACGACAATTCAGCCGTCGGCATAAGATGCTGATCCTGCAGCCGAATTCGTGGCTGTGGAAAACGGCTACACGGTGAGATGGCGGCGGGCTTCCGGCGTGTCCAGCGTCTCTGCCGCCCCCTCGTGCACGAAGGCGCCGCGGTCCATGATGTAAACCTGGTCGGCGAGCTCGCGACAGAAATCAAGATATTGCTCGACGAGCAGGATCGCCATGCCGGTCGATTCCTTCAGATATCTGATCGCCCGACCGATATCCTTGATGATCGATGGCTGGATGCCTTCGGTCGGCTCGTCCAGGACGAGGATCTTCGGTCGGGTGACGAGTGCGCGGGCGATCGCCAACTGCTGCTGCTGTCCGCCGGAAAGATCCCCGCCACGGCGGCCGAGCATCGTCTGCAGCACCGGAAAGAGGCTAAAGATATCCTCGGGGATCGAGCGCTCGGCCCGCTTCAGCGGCGCATAGCCGGTCTCCAGATTTTCCTTCACCGTCAACAGGGGAAAGATCTCGCGGCCTTGAGGCACATAGCCGACGCCCAGCTTGGCGCGGCGGAAGGGCGCCATGCCGCCGATCGCCGTGCCATTGAAGGAGATCGCGCCGGAACTCACCGGATGCTGGCCGGTAATCGCCCGAAGCAGGCTCGACTTGCCGACGCCATTGCGTCCGAGCACGCAGGTGATCTTGCCCATCTCTGCCTTGAAGGAGACGTTGCGCAGCGCCTGGGCGGCGCCGTAATGCAGGTTGACGTTCTCGACCTTCAACATCGCTTTGAATTCCTCCCGCTCAACGGCCGAGATAGTTCTCGATCACCTTCGCATCATTGCTGACGAAATCGATCGAACCTTCCGCGAGCACCGAGCCTTCCGCGAGACATGTGACCTTGACGCCCAAATCGCGGATGAACCCCATGTCGTGTTCGACGACGACCACGGATCTCGTCTTGGCGATCTCTTTCAGGAGCACAGCCGTTTCCGCCGTCTCGGCATCCGTCATGCCGGCGACCGGCTCGTCGACGAGCAGCAGTTCCGGCTCCTGCGCGAGCAGCATGCCGATCTCGAGCCATTGCTTCTGCCCGTGCGAGAGGTTGGCGGCGAGGTCGTCACGGCGCGTCGTCAACCGCACGGTCGAAAGGATTTCCTCGATGCGGGTCTTGTCCTCGCCGGTGAGACGGTAGAAGAGCGTGGCGAGGACGCCACGGCTGCGGTTCAGCGCCAGTTCGAGATTGTCCCAGACCGTATGGCTTTCGAACACCGTCGGCTTCTGGAACTTGCGGCCGATGCCGAGCTGCGCGATCTCGGCCTCGTCCTTCTTTGTAAGATCGATGTCGCCTTTGAAAAAGACATCGCCTTCGTCGGGCCGCGTCTTGCCGGTGATGATATCCATCATCGTTGTCTTGCCGGCGCCGTTCGGGCCGATGATCGCGCGCAACTCGCCCGGTTCGACGACGAAGGAAAGCGAATTCAGCGCTTTGAAGCCGTCGAAGGAGACGGACACGCCGTCGAGATAGAGGAGGCTCCTGGGTTTCTTCTCGGTCATCGCGATCACTCCGCCGCCATCGGTTCGGCGGCCGCAAACTCCGCTTCACCGTTCTTCCGGGCCGCCTCGCGATTGGCCCTTCGCCGGGCAAGATGCTGCTGGAGCGTGCCGACCACGCCTTTCGGCAGGAACAGGGTCACCAGCACGAAGAGCCCGCCGAGGGCAAAGAGCCAGAATTCCGGGAAGGCGGCCGTGAAGATGCTCTTTCCGCCGTTGACGAGGACAGCGCCGATGATCGGGCCGATCAGCGTGCCGCGGCCGCCGACAGCCGTCCAGATGACGACCTCGATCGAGTTGCCGGGCTCGAATTCGCCGGGATTGATGATGCCGACCTGCGGCACATAAAGGGCGCCGGCAACGCCCGCCATCATCGCCGAGACGGTGAAGGCGAAGAGTTTCATGTGCTCCACCCGGTAGCCGAGGAACCGCGTTCGGCTTTCCGCATCGCGTAGCGCCACCAGCACCTTGCCGAGTTTCGAGCGCACGATACCGGATGTGATGACGAGTGAGACGGCAAGCGCCAGGGCAGAAGCAGCAAAGAGCGCGGCGCGGGTGCCGTCCGCGTGGATATTGAAGCCGAGAATGTCCTTGAAATCCGTGAGCCCGTTATTGCCGCCGAAACCCATGTCGTTCCTGAAGAAGGCGAGAAGCAGCGCATAGGTCATCGCCTGGGTGATGATCGAAAGATAAACGCCGTTGACGCGCGAGCGGAAGGCGAACCAGCCGAAGACGAAGGCGATGAGGGCCGGGACGAGTACGACCATCAGCGCCGCGAACCAGAACATGTCGAAGCCGTACCAGAACCAGGGCAGTTCCTTCCAGTTGAGGAACACCATAAAGTCCGGCAGCAGCGGATTGCCATAGGAGCCGCGAGCGCCGATCTGGCGCATGAGGTACATGCCCATGGCATATCCGCCAAGCGCGAAAAAGGCCGCGTGCCCGAGCGAGAGAATGCCGCAGAAGCCCCAGACGAGATCGAGCGCGAGTGCCAGGAGCGCATAGGTCAGGTACTTGCCGAAAAGCGAGACGAGGTAGGTCGGCACATGCAACGGATGGTCCGGCGCGGTCATGAGATTGAGCGCCGGCACGAGAGCGGCGAGTGCCAGCAGGATCGCCGCGGCGGTGATGATGGTGCGGTCCAGCGATTTCACGAGAAACGAGGTGATCATGCTTCCACCGCCCGGCCCTTGAGTGCGAAGAGCCCGCGCGGCCGCTTCTGGATGAAGAGGATGATCAGCACGAGCACGAGGATCTTGCCGAGCACGGCGCCGGCATAGGGCTCCAGGAACTTGTTGAGGATGCCGAGCGAAAAGGCGCCGACAAGCGTGCCCCAGAGATTGCCAACGCCGCCGAAGACGACGACCATGAAGCTGTCGATGATGTAGCCCTGGCCGAGATTCGGCGAGACATTGTCGATTTGCGAGAGCGCGACGCCCGCCATCCCGGCAATGCCGGAGCCGAGCGCAAATGTAAGCGCGTCGATCAATGGGGTGCGGATGCCCATCGATGATGCCATGCGCCGGTTCTGCGTCACCGCGCGCATCTGGAGGCCCATCGGCGTCTTCTTCAGGAGGAAAAGCAGCGCGGCAAAGACGGCGAGCGCGAAGAGGATGATCCAGAGGCGGTTCCAGGTGATCGCAAGTCCGCCGAGCTCGAAGGCGCCGGACATCCAGGAAGGATTGCCAACCTCCCGATTGGTCGGCCCGAAGATGGTGCGCACCGATTGCTGCAAGATCAGCGAAATGCCCCAGGTGGCAAGCAGCGTCTCGAGGGGGCGGCCGTAGAGGAAGCGGATGACGCCGCGCTCGATCGCGAACCCAACGGCGCCGGTGACGAGAAAGGCGAGTGGCAGCGCGATCGCCAGCGACCAGTCGAAGAGCCCGGGATAGGAGTTGCGTACGACCTCCTGGACGAGGAAGGTCGTGTAGGCGCCGAGCATCACCATCTCACCATGGGCCATGTTGATGATGCCCATGACGCCGAAGGTGATCGCAAGACCGATCGCGGCGAGCAGGAGCACCGAACCGAGCGAGAGGCCGTACCAGACGTTCTGGCCGGCAGCCCAGAGCGCCTGCGTCTGCTCGATGCTGGCAAGGGCCGCCTCGATATCCGGCTTCAGGGCCTCGTCTGCGGAGCCAAGCGCGATTGAGAGAACGGGGAGTGCGTCGCGGCCGCCCCGTTGCTTCATCATCTGAATCGCCTGCCTCTTCTCCTCGACCGGCCGATCGGAAACCAGGAGCGACGTGGCGCGTGCCTGTTCGAGCAAGGCGCGGACCTCAGCATCCTTCTCGGCGGCAAGTGCATTCTCGACGGCATCGAGGGCATCGGCATCGGGCGACTGCAGCACCGATTTCGCGGCCTTGAGCCGGGCATCGCGGTTGGGGCTCAAGAGCGTCAGGCTGCCGAGTGCGGTGCGCACCGCGCGGCGGACGCTGTTGTTGACCTTGACTTTCGAGAGCTGCGTCTTCGGCGCCTCGCCGGCGCTGTCGCCGGAAACAGGATCGGTGAGCGCCAGCTTCGAACCGGTTCCTTCCGTGAGGAACACCTGGCCATCTGCCTTGCGCGCATAGAGATTACCCTCGCCGAGCGCCTCGAGAATGGGCACGACCTTGGGATCGCCGGTCTTTGCGAGGGCCGCGATGTGCTCGTCCATGTTGGAGAGCTTGGCCTCGCCGAGTGCGTTGACCAGATCGCGCAGCCCCTCCTCCGCCCGGACCCACGGGGTAGCTGCAGCTGTGAGGAACAGAGCCATCAGCACGGTTTGGATAAAGCGGTACATTCGCCTCTCGTTTTGTTCGCCTCGTCGCGTCGCCCGACCGTCTGCGGTCTTCGCTTCAGTCCTCCGCCCGAAATGCGCCTTCGGACGGAGGGTATTCCGCGCAATCGTTTCGTGATCGAAAATTGCCGCTCAGGAAGCGACCGGAATGTCGGTCGCCCCCTGGAACATGTCTTTCGTCATGAATACCCGGCATAACCCGCGCATCAGGAGCCCTTGCCGCCGCACTTGCCGGTAGCGATGTTGAAGTTGCCGCAGGACATCGGCGCCCGCCAATCGGAGATCAGGTCCTTCGAATCCGGCAGGTAGTCCGACCATTCGTCGCCGACGACGAGGCCGGGCGTCTCCCAGACGGTCTCGAACTGGCCGTCCGCCTGGATTTCGCCGATCAGCACCGGCTTGGTGATGTGGTGGTTCGGCATCATGGTCGAATAGCCGCCGGAGAGGTTCGGCACGGAGACGCCGATCATCGCGTCGAGCACGGCGTCGGTGTCGGTCGTGCCGGCCTTCTCGACCGCCTTCAGCCACATGTTGAAGCCGATATAATGGGCTTCCATCGGGTCGTTGGTGACCCGCTTGTCGTTCTTGGTGAAAGCCTTCCAGGTCTCGATGAATTCGGCATTGGCCGGATTGTCGACCGATTGGAAATAGTTCCAGGCGGCGAGGTGACCGACGAGCGGGCCCGTGTCGAGCCCGGCAAGCTCCTCCTCGCCGACCGAGAAGGCGACGACCGGGATGTCCTCGGCCTTGACGCCCTGGTTGGCGAGTTCCTTGTAGAAAGGTACGTTGGCGTCACCATTGATCGTCGAGACGACCGCGGTCTTCTTGCCGGCCGAGCCGAACTTCTTGACGTCGGAGACGATCGTCTGCCAGTCGGAATGGCCGAAGGGCGTGTAATTGATCATGATGTCCTCGGGCTTGACGCCCTTGGAGATCAGATAAGCCTCGAGGATCTTGTTGGTCGTGCGCGGGTAGACATAGTCGGTACCGGCGAGCACCCAGCGCTCGACTTCCTCGTTCTCCATCAGATAGTCGACGGCTGGAATCGCCTGCTGGTTCGGAGCGGCACCCGTATAGAAGACGTTGCGCTGGCTTTCCTCACCCTCGTATTGGACGGGATAGAAGAGGATCGAATTCAGTTCCTCGAAGACCGGCAACACCGATTTGCGCGACACCGAGGTCCAGCAGCCGAAAACCGCCGCGACCTTGTCGACGGAGATGAGCTCACGCGCCTTCTCCGCAAAGAGCGGCCAATCGGAGGCCGGGTCGACGACGACCGCCTCGAGCTTCTTGCCGAGCAGACCGCCCTTCTTGTTCTGCTCCTCGATCAGCATCAGCATGGCGTCTTTCAGCGTCGTCTCGGAAATCGCCATGGTTCCGGAAAGCGAGTGAAGGATGCCGACCTTGATCGTATCCTCGGCGAAGGCGCCGTTGAACGCGGTCGTCGAAAGAACGGCAGCGAGGAATGCGCCGGTGACGCGTGCCCTGATAGTCATCTGATTGAACCCCTCTAGTTCTGGTGCCGCAACGGAGTGTTCATTCTCCTTGGCCGTTGCTTTGGGCATAATCAGGCAGGTGCGCTGCACTGCACATACGTCATTCTACGTAGGTGGTGGGGGGAAGAAGGAAATCGCCCGATCAAAGAGCCGGCTGCCACCGACAGTTCCGTATCTCCGGCAAGTCCTCGCCGTTCTCTCCGATATAGGCGTCGTGCTGGGCGAGCTTGCCTTCGACAAAACCCGCAAGCCCTGCCCGCGCGGCGGCGAGCGCCGACACGCGCTCGACCACCGCGTTGGCGAGGTGGAAACGGTCGAGCCTGTTGAGCACGGCCATGTCGAAGGGGGTCTTGGTGGTGCCCTCCTCCTGGTAGCCGTGGACATGGAAGTTGGATTGGTTCGCACGCCGATAGGTCAGCCGGTGGATGGGCGCAGGATAGCCGTGATAGGCGAAGATCACCGGCTTGTCGGTCGTAAACATGCGATCGAAGCGCCGATGGTTTTGACGGCGAGCAACCAATTCACCGGTCAGGGCTCTCTTCTGCGGCGACGGGAATCGGCCGATCGGCTACTTGCTGCCGCGATTGGGATCCTTGCCGGCCGCCTGGCTGCTTTTCTTGGGCTTGTCGTCCTTTTTCGCCTGATCGCCTGCGCGGTTGCCGCCATGCTCGCCTTTCGAGCTTTTGGGCGTCTTTCCGTCCTTCACGTTCGTGGCCATTCGACCCTCCTTCCGGCATCGTTCGCGGGGGACCAACCATGGAGTGACGATTAGGTTCCGCCATCTCGAGCAGCAGCGTTGCACGGCAGGAGACAGAAGCCTTCTGCCGCAGATCAAATGCGCTACCGCGGCGGAAGCGAACGACATGGAGGTGCCGTAGCTAGCGGCTCCTCACAAATAGCCGGTCGCCGTTGGCGGCCGGTCCCAGGCATTGTGCCGGCCGTCCTCGTAGATGATCGGGGCATTCGTAAGCTCCTCGTCAGTCGCGTCATCAAGACAGGAGATATTCACCGCATGAAACGGTCCGCCCAGAATCTCGAAATCAGCGCTGGCGAAAGGGTGAACACCGCATTGCTTGCAGAAAAAATGGCTGATCATACGCTCGCCGAAGCGGTATTCGGCCAGCGCCTCTTCGCCCGACCTCAATGAAAAATCTCCGGGCGTGACAAAGACTTTCCAGAATCGCGTCTTCAAGCAAGAGGAGCAATTGCAGCGGAAGGTCGAGTTCCACCACACACCCGGCCGCGCGGGCGGCGAGCGCTCTCCTTCTGGCGCGAGATCGATCTTTGCGGAAAAGCGCACCGCGCCGCAGTGGCAGCTCCCGTGATAGGTCTTCCTCATTGCGCAGCCTCCCTGTGGGTAGCGACATAGGCAAGCAGCCGATCCATGCACTCGCCCCATCCCTCTGCGTGAGAATCGCGGCTCTCTCTGGTCGGGAACGGCACCTGGTGAAAGGTGAGTCGCGTTCCACCCGTCACCTCCTCGAAGGTGACCGTGATCAGCGTGTCCGTCGCGTCCTCCTCTTCCCAGGTAAAACTAAGGACAATGCGGCTCGGCGGCACGATCTCGCGATAGGTGCCGCGCGCCCAGTAGTCCTGCCCTTCCGGCGAGCGGATGCAACTGCGCCAGGTGCCACCTTCGCGGAAATCAGTCGCGACCGCCGGCACGGTAAAGTCCTTTGGTCCCCACCAGCGCGCAAGGTGTTCGGCTGTCGTCCAGACCTTGAAGACGAGTGGGCGGGGTGCATAGAAGACGCGCGTGATAGTGAGATCGATCTCTTTCTTGAGAGGCGGGGCATTCATCGGCTTCTCCATTGAGTTAGGCCGTTTCGCATCAGATATGATCGGGTTTTCCGTCGCGCTGGAGCTCATCAAGATAGCTGTCGAGGCGGTCGAAGCTGCCCTCCCAGAACCGACGGTAGCGCTCGACCCAGTCGGCAATTTCCTTCAGCCGCCCCGCCTCCAGTCGGCAGGGGCGCCATTGGGCGTTGCGGCCTCGCGATATGAGGCCAGCGCGCTCCAACACCTTCAGATGCTTCGAGACCGCAGGCAGGCTCATGTCGAAAGGGGCTGCCAGTTCGTTCACCGTCGCCTCACCGGCGGCAAGGCGCGCGATGATGGCCCGGCGGGTCGGGTCGGCCAAGGCCGACAGGGTGCTGCTCAACCGGTCCATGCCACATTTAACCCGTCGGTAATTTAACCAACTGGTTTTTTGCATTTGAAGACCTTGCTGTCAAGGCGGACGCTGCGGTCGAATCCGCCGCTGACGCGATGACGCTTTTCCGCAACGCAGCAATTTCGCGCACAGGCCGTCTGTGTTACGAAAGCAAGCCGGCGCATCCGGGTGGGAAAGGAAAAGGGGACCATGGCGGCACGCCAGCGCATCATTCCCGTAAGACGAGAATATAACCGCTGGGTCGCCAACCAGACCCTCGAGGACTATGCGTTGCGTTTCACCGCCAAGAGCGCGCGACGTTTCTCCTCAGAGCGCATCTCGCAAACGGCGATCGGCGCCATCTCCTTCCTGGCGCTGGAGGCGATCGGCGGCGCCATAACCATGTCCTACGGCACGACCAATGCGGTCGTCGCAATCCTCATTGCGAGCCTGATGATCCTTCTCGTCGGCCTGCCGATCAGCCGCTATGCCATCCGCCACGGAGTCGATATCGACCTTCTGACGCGCGGCGCGAGCTTCGGCTACATCGGCTCGACGATTACATCGCTGATCTATGCGAGCTTCACCTTCATCCTCTTCGCGATCGAGGCCTCCATCATGTCGGGCGCCTTGGAGCTGGCGCTCGGCATACCGCTCTGGATCGGCTACATCGTCAGCGCCGTCATGGTGATCCCACTGGTCACCCACGGCGTCCGGCTGATCAGCAAGTTCCAGCTTGTCACGCAGCCTTTCTGGATCGTGCTCAACATCCTGCCCTTCGCCTTCATCGCGTTGGCCGATTGGGAGAAAGTGGGGCTATGGATCTCCTATGCCGGTATCCACCATGCCTCGGGCCCGCCCGGGACGATCGCCCCCTTCGGTCTCGTCGAATTCGGTGCGGCTTCAGCGGTTATCTTCGCGCTGATGGCGCAAATCGGCGAGCAGGTGGACTTTCTGCGCTTCCTGCCGCCGGACGGCCAGCGGAAGCTCCGTCACCGCATCGCGGTTTTCCTCGCCGGCTCCGGCTGGGTGATCGTCGGCGCGCCGAAACTGCTTGCCGGTTCCTTCCTGGTGGTGCTGGCGCTGAGTGCAGGCGTTCCATCGACCAGGGCCGCCGATCCGGCGCAAATGTACTACACCGCTTTCGGTTATATCCTCCCGTCGGAGACGGCGGCGCTCCTGCTGATGGTCGCTTTTGTCGTCATTTCGCAGTTGAAGATCAATGTGATGAACGCCTATGCCGGATCGCTCGCCTGGTCGAACTTCTTCTCGCGATTGACCCACAGCCATCCTGGCCGCGTCATCTGGCTGGTCTTCAACGTGGCGATCGCGCTCCTCCTGATGGAGCTCGGCATCTATCGGCTCTTGGAGGAGACGCTCGGCATATTCTCGATCATCGCCATGGCCTGGCTTTGCACCATCTCGGCCGATCTCTTCGTCAACAAGCCGCTGGGCTTGGCACCGCCCGGTATCGAGTTCAAGCGCGCCCATCTCTATGACATCAATCCCGTCGGCATCGGCACCATGGGTATGTCGGCGCTTCTCGCGCTTTTCGCGCATTTCGGCGCAATGGGCTCCGTTGCCGCCTCGCTCGCGCCCTATATCGCGCTTGTCACCGCCTTCATCGTTTCACCGCTCCTCGCCTGGTGGACGGAAGGCAAATTCTATCTCGCCCGCAAGCCGCGCAAGAGCTGGTTTCGCGAAAGCGAGATCACCTGCTCGATCTGCGAGCACCCGTTCGAGCCGGAAGACATGGCCTGGTGCCCAGCCTACGCCGCGCCGATCTGCTCGCTCTGCTGTTCGCTCGACAGCCGCTGCCACGACATGTGCAAGCCCAAGGCGCGGCTGAACACACAGGTTGCCACCGTAGCAAAAGCGATGCTCCCGGAGGCGGTCGTCGTGAAACTCGCGACCCGGCTTGGCCGCTACGCGGTCTCGGCGATCCTATCGATCACCGGTATCGGCATCATCCTCGCGATGATCGCCCACCAGACGACCGCTGCCTCGCCCGAGACTGCCGAGGTGGTCGAGCGGACGATCGCGATCGTCTTCTTCGTCTTTGCGATCGTCGCCGGCGTCGTCTCGTGGTTCTACGTGCTGGCGCATGACAGCCGCGTCGTGGCCGAAGAGGAATCCTCACGCCAGAACACCCTGCTCCTCAAGGAGATCGCGGCTCACAAGAAGACCGATCAGGCCCTGCAGAACGCCAAGGAAGCGGCGGAGGCGGCAAACCGCGCCAAGAGCCGCTATGTCGTGGGGCTCAGCCACGAATTGCGCACGCCACTCAACGCCGTGCTCGGCTACGCGCAGATCCTCGAGCGCGACGAGACGATCCCGCCGTCGCGCCAGGGGGCGATCAAGGCGATAAGGCGCAGCGCCGACCATCTCTCCGGTCTGATCGACGGCCTGCTGGACATCTCGAAAATCGAGGCCGGCAAGCTGCAGGTCTATTCGAACGAGATCAACATCCACGATTTCCTCGACCAGATCGTCGACATGTTCCGCCCGCAGGCGCAGGCCAAGGGCATCGCCTTCGAACACAGCCGCGCGAGTTCGCTGTCGCCATATGTGCGCACGGACGAAAAGCGGCTGAGGCAGATACTCGTCAACCTGCTCTCGAACGCGCTGAAATTCACCGAACATGGCCGGATCCGCTTCGATGTCGCCTATCGGAGCCAGGTGGCGACGTTCATCATCGAGGACAGTGGACGCGGCATCAGCGAGAAGGACCTGCCGCGGATCTTCGAGCCCTTCCAGCGCGGCGACGCGGAACATCGCATGCCGGGGCTCGGCCTCGGCCTGACGATCACCCGCCTCTTGACCCAGACGCTCGGCGGCGAGATCTCCGTGACCAGCGAGAAGGACAAGGGCACGGCCTTCAAGGTCCGCCTGATGCTGTCGGCCGTCGATCGGCCGGCGGCACTCAAGAATCCGGTGCGCAACATCAGGTCCTACAAGGGCCCGCGCCGCGCCATCCTCGTCGTCGATGACAACGAAGACCATCGCGCCCTGATGCGCGAGATTCTCGCACCGCTTGACTTCACCGTGCTCGTGGCGGCAAGCGGCGCCGAGTGCCTGCTGCTCGTGCAGTCGGCGAAGCCGGACCTGTTCCTGATCGACATCTCCATGCCCGGCATGAACGGCTGGGAACTGGTGACGCGGCTTCGCGAAGCAGGACAGACGGCGCCGGCGATCATGCTTTCGGCCAATATCGGCGACGGCTCGGCTGCCGGCGTCGGCGGACATAACGACACGCTCGCCAAGCCCTTCGGCGTCCGCCAGCTCACCGACAAGCTGGCGATCCATCTCAACCTCGAATGGATTTATGAAGGCGATGCCAGGGAGACCGCCCCCCGAGGGAAAGCCGTTGCAGTCGTCAGCCCCGGCGAGCATCATGTGAAGGAATTGATTCAGCTCGGCGAAATCGGCTACGTCAGGGGAATCGAAGCGAAACTGACGGAGATTGCCCTGAATCCGGCAAGTCAGCCCTTTGCCGAGGCGGTGCGCGCCTATGTCCAGGCCTTCGACCTTGCCGGCTACGACGCCTTCCTGAAACGGTTGCTGCCCGAGGAGGCGAATACCCGTGGCTGAAGCGACCCCGCGCGACATCGTGCTCATTGTGGACGATTCTCCGGAAGCGCTCGGCTTCCTGACCGAAGCGCTGGAGCAATCCGGATTCTCCGTGCTGATCGCCACCTCCGGCAGTGCGGCGCTCAACATCGCCGACCGTATCACGCCCGATATCATCCTGCTCGACGCGGTGATGCCCGGCATGGATGGTTTCGAGACCTGTGTGCGGCTGAAGGCCAACGCCTCCGTCGCCCAGGTTCCCGTGGTCTTCATGACCGGGCTTACGGAGACGGAACACGTGGTGCGCGCGCTCGAGGCAGGCGGCGTCGACTATCTGACCAAGCCCATCAACATTGACGAGCTGCGCGCCCGCATTCGCGTCCATCTCTCGAATGCGCGCTCCGCCCAGAGCGCCCGCGTCGCGCTCGATGCCGCCGGCCGGCATCTGCTTGCGGTCCGCGGCGACGGCACCGTGCGCTGGTCGACGCCGCAGGCGACCCGGCTCGTCAACGCCGCGACGGGCAGCGACGACGGCCTTGCAGTCGTGACCGGACGCATTGCCGGCTGGATGGGGGAACGCGAGGGGCGAGGCGGCGAAAAACAGAGTGGCGAGAGGCAGACCAGCTTCACGCTGCATCAGGCGGGCCGGACGGGCCTGCAAATTTCCTATCTCGGCGCGATCGGCGCCAATGAGTATCTGTTCCGGCTGACGGCCGAAAACGGCATGAGCGACGACGAGATGCTGCGCCAGCATTTCCTTCTCACCCAGCGCGAATCGGAAGTGCTGCTCTGGATCGCCAAGGGCAAATCCAACCGCGACATCGGCGAGATCCTAGGGTTGAGCGCCCGCACCGTCACCAAGCACCTCGAGCAGATCTATGTGAAGCTCGGCGTCGAGAACCGGGCGTCTGCCGCCGTCAAGGCGACGCAGGTGCTGCACGGAATCTAAACCCAGGTCCACGATGGCGCATGCGGATGCCCCCGGCAAGTTGAGAGGGCGCCCGCACCCTCGGCGAAGCCTCTCGAGCAAGTCTCGGCAAGAGCCGATCGCCTCTCCATACGAATGTGGCAGGAAACGACAATTCACCCAAAAATGAGGCTGCGCACCCCTAATACTTCGGTGGTAGGGAACGGGAACAGGTTCGTCCGACACGGGCTGGGGCTTTGTTTGCCGAGCGAGCTTGGAAGGAATACGGGATTGCAGATAAATCCGCTCCCTGGAGCGGATTTCGAGTGGCAGATCAATTTTCATTACGAAAAAATTACTTCATCTTTTCCAAAGGTCGTGAACCGCAAAGGTGACCCCGCGCCCACTGGAATGCCGCGTCGATGGCAGAGAACTTGACCGCCTGCCAGTGGCGGTAGTCAGAAATCAATCGCTCGGAAACCCAAAAGGCACCGCTGTTGCCGGGCCGTTCCCAGCCGACGATGTCAAGCGCACGCGCACGCGCAAATACGCGCTGCGCGTGGCTCCGTGAAATGATGTAACGCCGCGTAAGTTCGCTGATCCGCAAGTCACCGATCCATGTCCGCGCTTCCCGCCCATGGTCTGGCGGCAGTCTCGACATCAGGTCATGGAGGAGTTGCTGCCCGATCCCGTCCGGACGAAGGCCCCGACCGCTTCCGGCGGCTCGCACCAGCCCGGATCATAGAACAACCCCCGCGCCAGTTTCGGATGCGCGTGCCAGAGCAAGCGCCGATCGGCCATCGACTGTGCGGATCGGGTCCCCTGGTCAAGCGCATCGAGCGATCTCAGGTGTCCGTCGAACCACTCGCGTATGAGCCTTTCGGCGATATCGGCGAGCCTGAGCGGACGAGAGCGCCTGTCGCCTGCCCCCTCGACGTCGAGCAGGAGGCGGTAATTGCGCATCTCGGCGAGGTGGGCGATGGCGGTGTTCTTGCTCGCGACGTTGTTGTCGACCAGAAACGCCACCAGGTTTGCGGCGGTAAGGCCAGGACGCGAGGGATCGGTGGCGTGCTCGAAATGAAGCGCGAGAATGGCCTGGGTCAGCAGCCATTTCTGCATGTCTGCGACATAACGCACGATTCGAGGCGCCTCGTCGTGAATCGCGACGAGCCTCAGCGCGGCATCCTTGAGGGCGCCTCCGAAACGGGGATTTTGCAGGATCTCCTCGATTGCCAAGGCAACCGGGACGATTGCATCGTCATGGAAGCCGGACTCATCGGGCATCTCCCGAACGCCGGGGGGAAGGTAGGGCATAGGTCGGCCGACCTCTATTGGAGCGGCCAGCAAGGGACAACAGAGGTCTCGGCACTGAACGCAACTCAGCAGCTTCATTACCACGCCTCATCTTGAGACAGCAGTCCTCCGGAAAAGTATCAACGGCAAAAAATATGCGCCGGCAGCGGTTCATCCCGTCGCAGCCATCGCCCAAAAGAAAAGCGCGGCCTGCCAAGCAGGCCGCGCTCAGACCACGATACTGTGGTCGCGCCGCGAAGGTTTGCGTCATTCAGCCGGCTGCACGACAGGGATCGCTTCAGCCGTGGGCATCTCTCCGCCAAGCGCGACGGAGAGCTGTGCCTGATCCAGTTCCCCTTCCCACTTCGCCACGACGAGCGTCGCAACGGCATTGCCGACAAAATTGGTGAGCGCCCGGCACTCGGACATGAAACGGTCGATGCCGAGGATCAGCGCCATGCCGGCGACCGGGACAGCCGGTACCACGGAGAGGGTCGCCGCGAGCGTGATGAAGCCGGCGCCGGTGATGCCGGCCGCGCCCTTCGAGCTCAGCATCGCGACGAGCAAGAGCAGAACCTGGTCGCCGAAGGAGAGCGGCGTGTCGGTCGCCTGGGCGATGAAGAGCGCCGCAAGCGTCATGTAGACGTTGGTTCCGTCGAGGTTGAAGGAATAGCCGGTCGGGATAACGAGACCGACGACGGAGCGCTTGCAGCCGGCCTTCTCCATCTTGTTCATGAGGCCCGGAAGCGCCGCTTCGGAGGAGGACGTGCCGAGAACCAGCAGCAGCTCCTCCTTGATGTAGCGGATGAGCGAGACGATCGAGAAGCCGTTGTAGCGGGCGACGGCGCCGAGCACGACGAAGACGAACAGGAACGAGGTCAGGTAGAAGGTGCCGATCAGCATGGCGAGGTTGGCGATCGAGGCGACGCCGTACTTGCCGATGGTGAAGGCCATGGCGCCGAAGGCACCGATCGGGGCTGCCTTCATCAGGATTGCAACCAGCCGGAAGATCGGGAAGGTCAGAGCCTGCAGGAAGTCTACGACGGGCTCCGCCTTCTTGCCGACCATTGCCAGCGACAGGCCAAAGAGAATGGAAATGAACAGCACCTGCAGGATGTCGCCTTCGGCGAAGGCGCCGACGAGGGTCGTCGGGATGATGTTCATCAGGAAGCCGGTGATCGACTGCTCATGCGCTTTCTCGGCATAGGTGGTCACCGCCTTCGCATCGAGCGAGGCAGGGTCGATATGCATGCCGGCGCCGGGCTGCACGAAATTGGCGACCACGAGGCCGACGACGAGCGCCAGCGTCGAGAAGGTGAGAAAATAGACCATCGCCTTGCCGGCGACGCGCCCGACCTTGGCAAGGTCGGTCATGCCGGCAATGCCGGTTGCCACGGTCAGAAAGATGACCGGCGCGATGATCATCTTCACGAGCCTGATGAAGGCGTCGCCGAGCGGCTTCAGCTCCGTTCCGATATCCGGGTAGAAATGCCCGAGCAGGATGCCCGCGACGATCGCGGCCAGCACCTGGACATAAAGATGGCGATAGAAGGGTGTCTTGCCGCGGACTTCCGCGGAATGCTCGATGATCATGACGATGTCCTCCACGTCGATGGCCCAGTCCGGCAACCCGCCGGCCTCCCGGGCCGCTTGAAGATCGACAGCCGCTGCTGCCTTGTGGAGCTATTGAGCAACCGGCGTGCCAACTGGGCACGACGGAAACAAGAACTTGAAACGGCTGCAGTTTTTCTTCTAGAAAGCAAGCGCATCCGGCAAACCTGTGCGGAAATCCGCACAGGCCGACTGGCGCAGTGGGCGAAAACATGCACAATGCTGCCATGTTCAAAGGAGCCCCGGCCGCGGACGACCTCAGCGCGCTTCGCCGTCACGCGCGGCGGGTGTGGCTGCTCTTCGCCGCCACGGTCCTTGCCCTTGTGGCGGCCAGTTTCCTGCTCGCAGGCCAATATGGGCGGACGAACGCGCTCGAAACCCTCGCAGTGCAAGGCCGCATCGATGCGAGCCTCAAGGCTTCGCTGCTGAGAGCGGTCGTCGAAAGACAGCGGACGCTTCCGCTGGCGCTCGCCGACGACACGGCCATTCGCGACGCGCTGGCAGCGCCGGACGAGGCCGCCTTCGGCCGCATCAACCGGAAGCTCGAAAGCCTGGCGGCGAGCGCCGAGGCGGCGGTCGTCTATCTGATACGCCTCGATGGCTTCGCCGTTGCCGCCAGCAATTGGCGGGAGCCGACAAGCTTTGTCGGCAATGATTATGCCTTCCGCGATTATTTTCGCCTCGCGATCCGCGATGGCGGAGCCGAGCACTTCGCCATGGGAACGGTCAGCAGGCAACCTGGGCTCTATATTTCCCGGCGCGTTGACGGGCCCAGCGGCCCGCTCGGCGTCATCGTCGCCAAGCTCGAATTCGACAGTCTCGAAGCCGACTGGCGCGTCTCGAACAAGCCGACCTATGTCACCGACCGACGCGGCATCGTGCTCATCACCAGCCTGCCGTCCTGGCGCTTCATGACGACAAAACCGATCGCCGAGGATCGGCTTGCTGCCATTCGCGAAAGCCTGCAATTCGGCGACGCGCCCCTCCTGCCGCTGCCCTTCGGGAAGGTCGAAGCAATGCCGGACGGCTCCTCCACTCTCGAGGCCCTGCTGCCCGGGCGCGGCGCCGAGAGGTTCCTGCGCGTCGAGACGATGGTGCCGACGACGGACTGGCGGCTCGAACTGCTATCGCCGATGGCGGCTCCGCTTGCGGCGGGCGCGCGCGAAGCCCGGCTGGTGATGTTTGCGGCGCTGGTGCCGCTCATCGCGCTGGCCGCCTTTCTGCTCCGCCGCCGCCAGGTGATCGCGATCCGATCGGCAGCAGAACGACAGAGGAGCAGCGAGCTCGAAGCGAAAGTGGAAGAGCGAACGCGTGACCTACGCATGGCGCGCGACCGCCTCGAGGCCGAAATCACCGACCATCGCCAGACGACGGAGAAGCTGCAGACTGTCCAGCAGGATCTCGTGCAGGCGAACCGGCTCGCGATTCTCGGCCAGGTCGCCGCCGGGGTCGCCCACGAGATCAACCAGCCGGTCGCCACGATCCGCGCCTATGCCGACAATGCCCGCACCTTCCTGGAACGCGGCCAGAGCGCGACGGCGGCGGAAAACATGGAGAGCATTGCCGAACTCACCGAGCGGGTCGGGGCCATCACCGACGAGCTGCGCCGCTTCGCCCGCAAGGGCCATTTCGCCGCCGAGCCGACGGCAATCAAGGACGTCATCGAGGGCGCACTCATGCTCTTGCGCAGCCGGTTTGCCGGGCGCATGGACGCGATCGGCATCGATTTTCCGCCAGACGGCCTGAAGGCGCTTGGGCATCGCATCCGCCTGGAGCAGGTGTTGATCAACCTCCTCCAGAACGCGCTCGAAGCCATCGGCGACCGCGACCATGGCGAAATACGGGTCAGCTGCGAGGAGCGGGCCGGCGGAATTTCGCTCATCGTCGCCGACAATGGACCCGGAATCCCCGCCGCCATTCGCGACGAGCTGTTCACGCCCTTCAACACCTCAAAGGAAGAAGGCCTGGGCCTGGGCCTCGCGATCTCCCAGGAAATCGTTTCGGACTATGGCGGCCGGATCGAGGTCGAAAGCGGCCCATCCGGAACGACATTTACCGTCCAATTGCAGAAGGCGGATGCGCGATGAGCCGAATTTCGTCCGTATTCCTGATCGACGACGATCGAGACCTGCGCAAGGCGATGCAGCAAACCCTGGAACTTGCCGGCTTCACCGTCTCGCCGTTTGCCAGCGCGACGGAGGCGCTTGCCGCCTTGAGTCCCGACTTCGACGGGGTCGTCATCAGCGATATCCGCATGCCGGGGATGGACGGGCTGACCTTCTTCCGCAGGGTCGCCGGCCTCGACCCGGATCTGCCCGTGATCCTGGTGACCGGACATGGCGACATACCGATGGCGGTGCAGGCCATCCAGGACGGCGCCTATGACTTCATCGCCAAGCCCTTTGCCGCCGACCGGCTGGCGCAGAGCGCGCGCCGCGCCGATGAGAAGCGCCGCCTGGTAATGGAGAACCGGGCGCTGCGCCAGGCGGCCGAGGCCGCCTCCGACAGCCTGCCGCTGATCGGACAAACGCCGGTGATGGAACGGCTGCGGCAGATGCTGAAACATATCGCGGACACGGATGTCGACGTGCTCGTCGCCGGCGAGACGGGCAGCGGCAAGGAAGTCGTGGCGACGCTTCTGCACCAGTGGAGCCGCAGGCGAAACGGCAATTTCGTGGCGCTCAATTGCGGTGCGCTTCCGGAAACGGTGATCGAGAGCGAGCTCTTCGGCCACGAGCCAGGCGCCTTCACCGGCGCGGTGAAGAAACGCATCGGCAGGATCGAGCACGCGAGCGGCGGCACGCTCTTCCTGGACGAGATCGAAGCGATGCCGCCGGCGACCCAGGTCAAGATGCTGCGCGTGCTCGAAGCGCGCGAAATCACGCCGCTCGGCACCAACCTTACCCGCCCCGTCGATATCCGGGTCGTCGCCGCCGCGAAGATCGATCTCGGCGATCCGGCGGAGCGCGGCGATTTCCGCGAGGATCTCTATTACCGGCTGAACGTCGTCACCCTGTCGATCCCGCCATTGCGCGAACGCCGCGACGATATCCCTCTGCTCTTCGCGCATTTCCTGAGGCGTGCCGCCGAACGCTTCGGCCGTGACGTGCCGGAAATCTCCGCGACCGTTCGCGACCACCTGATGTCGCACGCGTGGCCCGGCAATGTGCGCGAACTCTCCCACTTCGCCGAGCGGGTGGCGCTCGGAGTCGAGGACAATGCCGGGAGGACCGCCGTCGGCCCCACCACTGACGGGGGCAGCCTGCCCGAACGGCTCGAGCGCTACGAGTCGGAGATCCTGAAGGAGGCACTGACGGCCCATAACGGCGACGTCAGGTCAACGCTTCAATCGCTCGGCATCCCGCGCAAGACCTTCTATGACAAGCTCCAGCGCCACGGCATCAACCGGTCGGACTATGTGCGCCGAAGCGAACCCGGCGAGGACTGACACCTAAGTTGCCGGTCGCGACATGTGCGCCGAGGTTGCTTGCCGGCGGCCCAAACCTAGAGTCGGCTCACGTCCGTTCGATTTGGCTTCGGCGTCTCTACATATTAAGCTGGGGACCAAAGCGGAGAGGTGGCCGAGTGGTCGAAGGCGCTCCCCTGCTAAGGGAGTATGCGCCAAAAGCGCATCGAGGGTTCGAATCCCTTCCTCTCCGCCATCTGCGTACATACCTACGAACTCCTGGGCCGCAAGATTGATCGCTAGCGGTTGTGTCCAAAATTGCTTTCCGCAAGTCGTCATCGCGGCCGCAGATCATTATAAATCGCTCTCCCACCACGATGCTTTCGACGATTGTCGCGATGTAGATTTTCGAGATCGCCGCATTTTCCCCGAATATCACATTCTCCATTTCTGCTCTGAAGTAGGCAATGCGCTCAGGCGTGATTTCACCGAATTCCGAGTCTGTGGAGAGAGCTTCAGATAAAAGGGTCCGCGAGGTGTCCAACTCGGTGGATACACGAATTAGCTCCGCCTGATAAACTGGTTGACTATTGATCAATGGCGCAGTCTTTGCCGCTTCTAGCAGGCCCCGCAATGCGGACTCAGCCGTGCTCACTTGTACACGAAGCTCTTGAACCCGAGTCGCCGTGTCCTGGCGACGTAAAACCCACCTATGTTGCAGCCTCGCCAACAACTCCGACAGCCGCTCTTCCTGAAGCACGATGTCTCGAATTACTTCGCGAATGGTTCTGTCCAACTGGTCCTCGCGAATCCGAGGACCACTACATTTTTGTTGTCCTCGCGAGTCACTGCTGCATCTGTAATAGCGGTAGACGCGCCCGCATTTCCCTGTACCGGTGCCCAACGTCATAGATGCGCCGCACTTGCACTTTGCCAAGCCGGTCAACAGCATCGGACTGCTCATCAGTCTGGATTCGCCCATCTTTGGGTCGCGAACTTCCAACGTTTGTTGAACAGCGTCGAACTCTTCACGAGTAATTATTGGGGGCGCGCGGAGGGGAATTGGGTCCTGCAGCTCTTGATAGTCCATCTCCTGGGCACTTACACCCCAGTAATAAACGCCGTAGTAAACAGAGTTCGTAAGCATGCGATGGATAGCTTGAATACTCCATCGCGCGCCATTTCTGGTCCTAAATCCTCGATCATTTAGCCACTTTGCGATCGCTTTGACTCCCATTGGAGCCGAGTTGCCATCGCCGCAGCGCACAAATGAGAAAATCATCCCGACCAACTGACTCTCTTCCGCGGCCAGGGCAAGAACCTTGCGCTGCGCGTTATCGCTTGCAGGGATAAGCTTGTACCCGTAAGGAGGAGGACCTCCTGGCCAGTACCCCTGCATCACCATTTTGCGGCGAGCGCGTATTGAATCAACGGCTGAGCGCTTAGAATGGAATTCGTCGAATAGTGTAGTGACCCTCTTCGTCATCCACCCGCCAACATCCTTGGTGAACGTTTGCGAAACTGCGAGCACCTCGATATCTAACCCGTGCAGAATTTGCTCGCACCTTTCGTAGTCAGATGACGACCGCGCAAAGCGCGACGTGTTGTGGACGAGTATCTTATCAAACGGCTTCACCTCAGCCTGCGCATCATACATCAACCTTCGGAACGCAGAACGAGCGGTCGATTTCGCAGACACGCCTGGTTCAACGTATATCTCAACTACGACCCAGCCTTTGGACTCGCAAAACTTCTCTAACTGATCTTGCTGATCTGGGATGGAGAGGTTGCTCTCGACGCTCTTCTCGCCGGAAACGCGAAGATAGAGCGCCGCCCTTTCCGCGCGTGGCATCGGTGGGCAAACGTCAGCGTCTGGCCTTGAGAGCCGCCTCCGCCTCGCTGCGGTTGTTTCCCTATTTCTATTCGGAGGGAAAATGTCTCCGTCGCTCAACTGTCTGGCCATGGCGAACACTCCTGAGAAGCAGTCACCGGACCTCAATCGCGTACTGAGGTCTCGGCAAGCCTTAATTGCTTGAACGTACAGGTAATGAACGTGTCGATGCCGATCCTTGGGCTAAGACGTGCCAATGATCTGTTGAACTGCGTCGAATTCTTCTCGAGGAATTATCGGCGGCACGTGAAGGGAAAGCGGGGTTTGCACCCCTTGAAAATCAGTTTCCTTCGCCCTTTCGCCCCAGTAGTACATGCCACAGTAAACGGTGTTTGTAAGGATGTGATGAATAGCTCGGGTGCCCCAGCGCGACTGATCTCTGGTTCGAAAACCGTGAGTATTTAGCCACGCGGCAATCGCTCTTATAACCATTGGAGCCGAGCCGCTTTCTCCGCAGCGTGCAAATGAGAAAATCTTCTCAACCAAAGAGCTCTCTTCCGCATCGACGGCAAGGACGTTGCGACGCGGGTTGTCATTGGCAGGGACCAGCTTGTACCCATATGGGGGGCGACCACCTGGCCAGTACCCTTCCACCACCATTCTGCGGCGAGCACGCATCGATTCAATGGCTGAGTGCCTAGATTTGTATTCATCGAACATGGCACTGACCGTCGTCGCCAGCCAGCTCTTGCCCCTACAAAACTCCTCTATCTGTGCTTGTTGGTTCGAGATGGGCAGATCGCTTTCGGCGTTCCTTTCACTCGACATACGAAGATATATTGCAACTCTCTGCACAGATAGTGCAGGTCCGCTCTCGGCGCTTTGTTCCGACGGCCTTCTCCGGCACTCCGCAGGTGTTCCCATTTCTTTGCTTGGGGGAAAGTTTGCTTTGCCTCTTTGAGGGCCAGCACCCCTCTTGTTCACTTCCCTGGGCATGAGATACCTCCCGGTGAAACTGTTGTCATTGGGTTTTGTCGCAAGCTTTCAGATAACCTCGCACGGCGGTGAAACCGTTACGGGGAGACGGTAGTGCGCCTCCTGGTCAGCCTTGATTGGCTACTACTTCTGAGTAACACCTCAAGCGCGTCGATTTCCGCCCGTAAGATAAGCGGAACAGTCGCCATAAGATTTACGACGGTTCGTTTCTTCTCCCGCCTTGGGGTTGCGTCTTTGCAGGGACGCGGATCAACCGATGCCGCTGTCTCGCACGTTTGGGCCACTCGCTTCGAGGGGGCGGCCGTCGAGTTTCTCAGGGGACGCCCGTGAGTTCGATGTGCCGATTGATCGTTTCGAACATCACCTTGCAATCCACACAGTCGTCGTTGTCGCAAACCACCGTTCACGTTACCCACCGTTCGCTTTGAAGCTGGCCAAGTAGCATTGAGGCCGGTCTTGTCGTTCTGACCCGCTTACCGAGGTTTCCTTTCATTTAAGTAAGTATGAAAGCATATTATTAAGAAGAGTCAATAACCCGTTGAAATAGCATAACGAAGTCTTTGATTAATGCGCGATGCCCGAGCGGTTGATCGTGATAGAAGCAAGTAACGGAGTCTTGAAATTCATATTCGCAGAGGATCGGAGTCCTTCATTATCGACCGGGCTCAAGCAGTCCATCACGCGCGGACCTGTGACGGACCGAACGGAGCGATAGTCCTTTGTCGGGCACGTTCCTCGCCACGTTGCCGAGGATAAGACTGACATTCGTTTTGCAGCCATCGAAGGTATTGGCGTCTGCTATTCCATCTTTCATCATCGAGAGAGACATTCGCCAGGCTCGTCTTCCCCCCCGTGTACCGCGCGCAGGGTTTGCACAGTTACGCCATCAGCACAGCTCTCAGTACAACCCCACCCCGTTCGGCCAGCTGCCGGCGAAACCTCGATTAACTTGTGATTGCAAGACGGAGCGCAACGATATTCATATAGTGTGATGACCGGCGAGGAATCACACAAATCCATGGACAAGCGCTCTCTGACTGAACGGGACATCTGCACCAAGTTCATCCTACCGGCCGTCAAGCAGGCCGGTTGGGATACGATGTTGCAGGTTCGTGAAGAGGTGTTCTTCACAAAGGGGCGCATCACCGTCCGTGGAAGGTTGGTTGCAAGAGGTTCGGCGAAAAAGGCCGACTTCATACTCTATTACAAGCCGAACATTCCGATCGCTCTCATAGAGGCCAAGGACAACAATCAGTGACGGACTTCAGCAGGGTTTGGACTATGCAGAAACGCTGAACATCCCGTTTATATTTTCGTCGAACGGCGACGGTTTCGTATTTCACGATCGAACAGGGTTGAGCCCGACGAAGGAACAAAATCTGCGTCTCGAGCAGTTTCCGTCGCCTGATGATCTCTGGCGGCTCTATTGCCAAGCGAAGGGTTTGGATCGTTCTGCGGAGGAGTTAGTCCTTCAAGACTACTATGATGATGGCAGCGGGAAGGCTCCACGCTACTATCAGGTAAACGCCGTCAATGCCGCGATCGAGGCGATCGCCAAAGGACTGGACCGAGTCCTTCTCGTAATGGCGACTGGCACAGCCAGCCACTCGCTCGCGAGTGGCTCCGGGTTAACCGAGGCTTCCTGCGAAGCGCTCGGCCCCATTTCTCCCGCTGGAAGACTTCCACGACGAAGTCCACGAAGGCCCGTGTCTTTGATGGCAGCAGGGTCCTGCTTGCGTAGTAGATGGAGATGGGGCCTGCGTCCGCGTACCAGTTGGGGACAAGCCGGACGAGTTCGCCGCGCTCCAGATGGGGCAGCGCGTCAGGCTTGGCGATCATCGTGACGCCGAGTCCGAGAAGGGCCGCCTTGCACATTGCCGCTGGGTCGTTGACCACCACCTTCTCGTTAAAGAAGGCCGCCTGCTGGCAAGATATAGCCGATCCCGAACGTCGGACTCATGCTCACCTTCAGCGTGCCCGATGGCGCGGATTGCTCGGCCGAAACATCGGCGATGGCACTCTGAAGCGCGCGAGGGTGTCCTGAATTGAATGGAGGAAGCGCTCGCCTGCCTCGGTCAACGTCAGCCTCCGGGTGATTCGGCGCTCAGCCGCCCGTCCCGGAAACGCTCCTTGTAGGCGAAAGAGAACTGGCGGGCGGCCACCGCGAAGCTCCGGAAGCGGCTGAGCGCCGTGATGATGTCATTGACCACACCGTCCGCGAAATAGTCTTGGTCGGGTCCGCCGGGCAAACGGCAGAACCGCGAGCGTTGGCCTGGTCGACGTTAGATCGGCATCATCCCCCCTTGAAGATGCCGTCGCCAGCCGATAGCCAATCCGCGGTATGGTCGTGATCCACTCCCGCCCGTCGGGTGCGCGGCCGAGCGCCTTGCGCAAAGAAGCGATCTGGACGGTGAGATTGCTCTCTTCAACAATCGTGTCCGGCCAGGCTCGCTCTATCAGGTCCGCCTTGGGTACGACCCCTCCTCGGGCCTCCAACAATGTTTGAAGAAGCGCGAGGCCGCGGTGGCCAACGGCGACGGACTTGCCGTTCCGCAGCAGCAGAGCGCGGACCGGATCAAGAATGAAGTCACCGAAGGCATGCAGCTGCTCCACCATAGCGAGAAATATACCCGATAGCTCAGCCGTCTGGAACCGAGGGACTCTGCTTGCGTCCTCGGACTACGAGACCATCGCGGTTCAGGAGGCGCTGTGGTTCATCACATACGTCCGGAACGTGGCGCATTGAAAACAAACGATATTATCGGCCCGGTCATCTCGGCTCTCTATCACATTCCTCACATACCCACGATCAGCTCGATCTGAACATCACATATGTATGACCAGATTTACAACCTGTTCAAGTAGCCCTCATCGATGGGCTTTTTCAACGATTCAAGTTTGGGGGCATCCCAGCCCGCTCAAACCTCGTGAAAAGGCCAGACGGCCTCGCTATCAGTTGGACAGCAAAACTACCTGATTCCCAGTTGCGGTGCACCTGCATGGGATGTGCCTGACCAGACTTCTTGGGGCAGCGCAGCCAGCCTGCATCGATGAAAATTTAGACTGGGATTTCCGCTGCTCTCCGTTGAACTGGTTGCATTGCCGAATAGACTTCGCCTGTGGTTGGGGAAGTCCGCATGCTCGAACAGATAGATATCCATGGTGTCGCCACGTACGTGGGACCGCAGCAAACCCTAGTCGGCCTTCGGCCGGTAAATTTTATCTATGGTGCAAATGGCTCCGGGAAGACGACAATATCCCGGGTGATCGCGTCACCGGCTAACTATCAGACCTGCGGCGTGAAGTGGGCGCAAAATTTGCCGCTCGAGTGCCTAGTCTATAACCGAGACTTCGTGGCAGATAATTTCACCTCGCGGATGCGAGGTATCTTCACCCTTGGCCAGCAAGACGCCGAGACGATCGCGAAGATCGAGAACGCAAGGCACGAGGCTGCAACGCTCCAAGACGACATCAATCGTAGACGTTCGGTCCTCGAAACTAAAACCACAGAACTCGACGGTCTCAACAGCAACTTTCGCGAAGAGGGTTGGAAAGCGAAACTCAAGCACGAGAACGTTTTCAAAGAAGCGTTTCAGGGCGTCCTGAACTCGAAAGAGAAGTTCGCCGAGCGACTGTTCAAGGAAGACTCTGAGAACCAGGCCGCGCTAAAAGACCTCGCAGAGCTTTCAGAACGGGCTACAACCCTGTTCGGCCCGATCAAAGCGCACGCTACGCTTCTGCAAGCCCCCGATGGCTCTCGCTTGGTGGAAATTGAAGCGGCTCCGATCCTTGCCAAGAGAATCGTCGGGAAGGAAGACGTCGATATCGGTCCCTTGATCAAGAAGCTCCGCAACAGCGACTGGGTGAAGGCAGGACTTCAATATTTCCATGACGACCGCTGTCCGTTCTGTCAGCAAGACACCGACCACGCATTCCGCGAGAAGATTAATGAGTACTTCGATGAGCAATACCAAGCGGACATAGACGCAATCAGTGGCCTCATCCAGACCTATGCGACACTATCAGAAGCGGTCCTCACACACATCGAAGCTTTGGTTTCCTCCGGCTCCGATCACCTTGACATTCCCCTGATCTCCCGATTGCATGACACTCTGAAGTCGTCCTTGGCCCTCAATGCGCAACATCTCGACAGGAAGAAGAAGGAACCGAGCTCTGCGGTCACGCTCGAGCCGATCGCGGCGGTTCTCAAGGAAATCGAGGATGCAGTCGTCGCCGCAAACGCTGATATTCGGCGTCACAACGATCTCGTAGACAATCTCGCGACCGAGCGCACGACGCTCGTAAACGACGTCTGGAAATACATTCTTGATGAAAACTCTCTTCTGCTATCAACCTACCGCGGACAACGGCAAAACCTAATCTCAGCACAACAAGGTCTAAACCAAAGCATCGAAGCGAAAACAGCTGAACAAAGGACAAAACTTGCGGAACTGCGCGAGCTTGAGAAGTCCGTCACCAGCGTCCAGCCTACGGTCACAGCGATAAACCAGCTACTCGCATCATTTGGATTTAGAAACTTCAGATTGGCGACTGCGGGCGAGGATGAGGTCTTCTACAAGATAATCAGGTCGGACGGATCAGACGCGGGAGAGACCCTGAGTGAAGGCGAAAAGACGTTCGTCACCTTCCTCTATTTCTATCACCGCATCAGTGGAAGCATGTCAGAGTCGGGTACGACGTCCAATCGCGTCATCGTGTTCGACGACCCTGTTTCGAGCCTTGATAGCGACGTCCTGTTTATCGTCAGCAACTTGGTCCGAAAGGTCATCACGCGGGCTTGCGATCCGACTAGCACGATCAAGCAGGTCTTCATTCTGACGCACAATATCTATTTCCATAAGGAAGTGACTTTTGATCCGCAGCGAACGGGAGAGCGCCGGGCATTCGAGACATTCTGGGTTGTCCGAAAAGGCACAGGGCATTCGGAACTGGTCAGCCACGTCACCAACCCAGTAAAGACGACCTATGAGCTGTTGTGGCAGGAAGTCAGGGACGAAAATCGCTCCAATCTAACGATCCAGAACACCCTCCGACGCATTCTGGAGAACTATTTCCACATCCTCGGGAACGTGGACAAGGACGATATCATCCAACTCTTCGAGGGCGAGGATCAGCAGGTCTGCAACTCGCTTTTTTCATGGATCAACGACGGTTCACACAGCGCCCATGACGACCTCTACCTGGTCTGCGACGACCAGACGGCATCGCGATATCTTCGGGTATTCAAGGAGGTGTTCGATAAAAGCAACCATGGCGGCCATTACGAGATGATGATCCGTCCGCGGTAGGAACGGTGTTGACGTCTACATCTGTATTCAACGCATCCGAGTATCTATGGAGACCCGACCGGATTTCGCGTTGATGCCGCTGGACTTTGATTTTTGGGACGGAATACGCATTGGCTTATGATTTCAGCTCTCTCTCCCCTGCGGACTTTGAGGATTTATCACGGGATGTGATCGGGAGGGAGATCGGTGCCCGCTTCGAAGCGTTCGCCGCAGGTCCTGACGGCGGGGTCGACGGACGCCATTCCAAAGGCGGCAAGACGACTATACTGCAAGCCAAACACTACGGCGGCTCCCGCTTCAGCGACCTCAAACGCGTTATGAAGCGAGAACGGCATTCGATAGATAGCCTTGTCCCTGGCCGTTACATCCTGTCCACATCATTCAAGCTCACGGAAAAGAACAAAGCCGCGCTTGCACAAGAAATCGGCCCATCGCTGCAAGACTCCGGCGACATCTTCGGCTCTGCCGATCTGAACGCGCTTTTGAGGAAATACCCGGAAATAGTGAAGAGCCACTTCAAGCTCTGGCTTTCATCGACCGCCATGCTGGAGCGCGTTCTCAGGGCAGCTGCCCAGGAACACGGGGCGATGACGCGGCGCGAAATCGAAGAAAAAGTCCTCGTATACGCGTCCAACCCCAGTTTCGATGAAGCCAGGCAGACACTAGAGAAACACCATGTCTTGATCGTCTCCGGTCCGCCGGGTGTCGGCAAGACAACCCTTGCAGAGATGCTTGTCTTCGCGCATTTGGCCGAAGACTGGGAACTGATTTCGATACGAAGTCTCGATGACGGGCTCGAAGAGATATCCGACCTGAAGAAACAGGTCTTCTATTTCGACGACTTCTTGGGTCGGATAGCCCTCGACAAAAGCCATCTTGCGCGGACGGACTCGGACCTTGCCCGCTTCATCAACCGCATCAGAAAATCTCCTAACGCCAGATTCATCCTAACCACCCGAGCGCCGATCTTCGAAGAAGCTCGGCAGTTCTCCGAACATTTGGCTGACAAGCACCTGGACCTCTCTCGATATCTCCTGGACGTCGGTATTTACACCCGCCGCATCAAAGCGCGAATTCTCTACAATCACCTATACCTTTCGGCTGTCCCTCAGGCCCATGTAAACGCGCTCATATTAAGTGGGCTGCTTTCGAAACTCGTTGATCACAAGAATTACAACCCGCGCCTAATAGCGCTGATGACACAGGTCGAGCGCGTTGGCGGTATAGACGCCAATGCCTACCCTAAACATTTTCTCGCTCACCTCGACGACCCGTCGCAGCTGTGGGACATCCCGTTTCGCAAGCACATCCCCCGCACATGTCAGCACCTTCTGATCTCCCTATTTTTCTGTAACCAATATGGCGTGAACCTCGAAGTCCTTCATGAGGTCTACGAAGCCGTCCACGATGTGCTCGCAAAGGAATATACTACAGAAAAAGACCCCAAGGATTTCCCCGAATCAGTAAAAATCCTTGAGGGTGGGTTTATTAAAATCTCGGGCCATGACGTCTCGTTCGTGAACCCGTCGGTGCGCGACTACCTTTCTGGCTATCTAAAGGATTTGCCGCTGTTGCGTCTGCTCGCGAAATCGTCCGTTCGCGTTGATTTCGCCGAAGCGGTCTGGAAGCACGGCGATAGGATGGGGCTAATGCCGGGCTCGCACGAGCTCAAGAGCCTCGCCACAGCTTTCGAAGCCATCGCCCCTTCCTTGGCCGTCCTTCCTGTCAGACGACGGCTGCAGTCAGAGCCTATGTCCTACAGGGGCGACGACCTTTGCAACACCCGTCGCATCCAACTTCTTGTCGACTGGTGGTATGAATACGAGAGCGACGTCATCAGAGGGGTGTTGCGGAGCATCGTAGACGACCCTGTAGGAGGCTGGGATGTATGGCAAGACGGCGACGCCATTATTGAACTCGTGGCCAAGTTTCGCGAAGAGGGCTACTACGGCGAATATGTCGAAGCGACGGTCATCGCCGATCTGCTGGAAGACGCCGCCGTGTCGATGATAATGGATGACAATCTTACGATTGAAGAGCTCGACAAGATTTCCAGCACCGTTGATGAGTGGGGCAATAGTATTGGAAGCCGCGTCGTCTCTGCTGTCAACAAAGCGATCGAGAGAGAATTCGAGAAGGCACCTTCCGTCTTCCGCGACACGGACTCTGAGTCAACGCTCGACGAACATGTGGAAGTGCTGCAAAGGCTCGGCAAGTCGGCAGGACTACCGAATGAGAAGATCGAGCGGGCTCATTATCTTGCAAGTGACCGCAAAAATGAGATTGCCAATGAAACCGTAGAGGCCGAACCGATTACGGCACGCGCAAGTGCGCAAGTTGAAGTGGATGCCTTCGATGAGGCTGCGCTTCAAGACCTTTTCGCCCCGCTTCTCCGCCCTGAGTAGCTCACTGCGTGCCCTTGGTTCGTCGCTGGCTCCGGCATACGCGAAGGCGCATTCTCACACCCCGTCGTTCGCACTTGATCGATTTCGACGAAGCGAGGACCATCTTTGACGGCGGGACGGCGATCCTCCGCTACATCAAATCGGTCGATGGTCGCTCTTTTGAGCACTAGCGAACCTCGACCAGCTAGCTGCAACACTTAGAACCGGCGGATTTGGACCAGCATGACGAAGCCTTCTCGTTCTGCTCAGCCAACCAACGGTGATCTCTGTCGGTGATCTCTGTCGCGTACCTATTTTCGCAGCGTCACAATGTTCAATGGGTTAACGGCGGACCACCCCCTACCCGTTTCCCTACCTTTTCAAACTTCGGCTCTTTGTCCCATTCGCTTTTCGAACCTGCACGAGACTTTGATATTGCTAGTATTAGGCGAGGCAATTCGGCACGACCTACCTATACCCACATTAACGGCAGAAGCTGTTTCAAGGCTGGCTTGATGTCAGGCGCGGCACCAGAACGGCATGGGACCGCTTAACCGGGATTTCAGGACTGGGTCGCGAAAGCAGCAACGTAAGCGGCAAGCCGAGGCCGTTCAGCCGGCGTAGTTCCACGGCATGAGCGCGTCGATTTCGCTGCTCGGCCAGCCATTGGCAATGCGCTCGAGCGTTTGCGTGAGCCAGGCGAGCGGATCGACGTT
>Ga0214542_1002659_pt1 | contig 36788 bp, 26 predicted proteins | sample CNSS1metaG_FD_160096 | JGI IMG/M metagenome (GOLD analysis project Ga0214542, IMG submission 160096) | Root nodule microbial communities from cowpea collected in UCLA plant growth center, Los Angeles, California, USA - CNSS1 | ecosystem: Host-associated > Plants > Roots > Nodule | place: USA...
ATATGTATATATACTATATTATATTATATTATATTATATTTTATGTGTAAATATATTATTTATTTATATATATTTTTTAGATTATTTAATAAATTATAAATAGTTTAGTAATTTAAGCGGGGACGGGCATTTGGGCGGGTATATATATATCCCCATCCCCATCCCCATCCCCAGTTGAAAATTTCGGGTATTACCCATACCCATACCCATATCCAGTCAAAGCGGGGATTTCCCGTCAAAACGGGGACGGGTTCGGGTGATACCCACGGGCACGGGTTTATTTGCCATCTCTAGTTGAGCCTCATTTTATCCTTAATCTTTGACCTTACAAAACTATTAAGGACATGTGATATTATTTGAAAAAGGTTTATCATCAAGCCAATGCAGCTCAGAGGTTTCAATTGGAACATAAAATGACTAATTTCAACATGGGAGTCTATCGATTAAGGAATATTTTTCTAGTTTTCAAAATCTTTGGGTTGAATACTCCAATATTATTTATGTAGGTATTTCTGGTGAAGCCCTATCAACTGTTCAAATATTGCACGAGACTAGCAAGCGAGATCAATTTTTGATGAAGCTACAATATGATTTTGAAGCTACTTGATCCAATATGATGAATCGCGACCATGTGCCTACTTTGGATGCTTGCTTGAGTGAGCTTCTTCGAGAAGAACAACGAATCATAATGCACACAGTTATGGAACAAAATATCAATTCTACTACTCTTATTACTATAGCCTATGTCGCCTAAGGAAAGAATAGACTAAGAGATATGTGTTCTGTCCAATGCTACAATTGTAAAGGATTTGGTCATCTTGTAAAGGATTGTTGACAAAAATTTTGTAACTATTGCAAACAAAGTGGGCATATGACCATTACTTGTCCTATTCGCCCTGCAAAGAAACAAGACACTACTTATCATGTCTCTTTTTTTTGTGACCCCATTAAGGCTCATAACTTGGGCCATTGGCTAAGCCCATTCCTTTTTAGTTTTTTAATTAAATAAACCTTCTAATTTGGTTTGCTTTTAAACATTGCAACCCATTTCACCAAATTGTTCACGAGATGTTTAAGTCAATTCAATCCACCAACCAACTACGCGCTCATAATTCAGTGCTCCATTTTATGGGCTTCCAATTAAGTCTACAACCCATTTCCATTGCAAGTGGCAGCCAACATTTTTCTTCAGCAGCATCAACGTCAATTGGGCTTGCACGTAGCAACCCAATTTCAGCAAGCAAAGTCTGCAATTGCTTCCAGCACACCAATTATGTTGCAGTCCACATCACGTCTCTATTGGGTCCAGACTCATGCATCATTCAACAACCTAATTTGAAGACCGCTCCAAGCCAACCTTTTGGTTCTCATTATGCTGCTGAACCAACATCCGTTTCTGTTTTCTTCTCTTGGAGCACCGCTAGGTTCATCTTCACTCATGCCTTTCGTTAGGGTTTGCTTTTCCTACCACACACATGCCTCCTTTTCCTAGCTAGGATTTACGGTTATCTTCACACATTCAACCTTTTGTATAGTTAGGGCTTCTTCCTCCTGTCATTGTGATGTTTCCTTAATTGTTAGGGCTGCTAGCCAAACCATTCTCCATTTACCGTTAGGAAACATTGTTAGACAACTTTCCTTTCATCTTTGTTTTTCTCGGTTTCCTTTTCACCTATATAAAGGCAAGCCAATCTCATGTAATAGCTAGCTTAGATGAATGATATGCGATTTATTCCCCATTCGTCAGCTCACCTTTCTCCTTAAACGAGGATTTCTCCTCCTAGGGTTCTAACACCGTGAGTGTTGTGAGGATTCGTGAGAGAACGAGAGTGATTCATTCCTTAATCAAGTCTTTCACTGCATTCTGGAGGTCGTTTCGGATGTTCACCGTCGCTTGAAGCTAATTTTCGCCGATTAACGGCCTGACGGCCTTATCACTTTTGGTGCTTTGAGTTCTACTGTTTTGCCTGCTCCAAATTTTGTTCCTACACCTCCTGTAAGCACTCTTACTCCAAAAATTGTAAACCAGATGATTGTGTTAGCCTTTTCAACCCTTGGTCTTTCCGGTAATACTCTTGTTTCTTCTCAACCCAGTTATCTTGATTCTAGAGCATCTTAATCATATGACAAATTTTGTTGTGTCCCTATCCAATGTGAAACCTTATAACGACAATCAATAATTTATACAACTAATGACACCTCCTTACCTATTAGTGCTATTGGTGATATTTCTCCTTCTTTGCCAAATGTTTTTTGTCTACTAATCTTTCCACAAATCTTATATCTATTGGCCAATTAGTTGATCATGATTATAATGTCCAATTTTCTTATTTTGGTTGTGTTGTGCAGGATCAAATGTTAGGAAAGATCATTCTGAAAGGACCTGAAGTGGGACAACTCTTTCAGTTATGCTTCTCGCCTTCCACATATTGTCCTGCTTTTTCTGTAGTTTGTTTTGATAATAGACAACTAAATAAAATGCGGCATAATCGGTTAGGTCATCCAAATTCTCATGTATTTAGTACCTTGTTTAAATCTGATTCATTGAGCAATAAAGACTCATATGTTTCTTTTGATTGTACTACCTGCAAACTTGGTAAAAGTAAAACTTTACCATTTCCTTATAATGCGTCTCGGGCAAATTATTGCTTTGACATTATTCATAGTGATGTTTGAAGGATTTCTCCTATTGTATCTCATGCAAGTTATAAGTATTTGTTACGTTCATAGATGACTACAGTCGATTTACTTGGGTATATTTTCTTTGGTCTAAAGCAGAAGTTTTCTCCATTTTCAAAGTTTTGTTTCTTTTTTAAGACTCAATTATCTACTCACATAAAAAAAATTCAAATCAGATTCTGGAGGTGAATATATGTCTAATACATTACAAAGTTTTCTTCAAAATGAGAGAATTATATCTCAACGATCTTGTCCTTCCACACCACAACAAAATGGTGTTACTGAAAGAAAAAATTGTCATCTTCTTGACATTGTTCGCAGTCTTTTGCTTGAACCTTTGTTCCTCCTTGTTTTTTGGGTGAAGCTCTCTCCATTGTTCATTTAATAAATCAGTTATTGTCTCCTACTATACATAATATTACTCCTTTCTTTAATTTGTTACGATATTTTCCTTCTTACTTTAATCTTCGTACTTTTTCTTGTGTTTGTTTTGTGCATCTTGTTCCTCATAAATGTCACAAATTCACTAATCAACCGATTAAGTGTGCCTTTCTAGGTTATGCTATTAATAAAAAATGTTATGTTTGTTGTGATCCTCAACTTCATCGCATTAAACTTTCCTGAAATGTGGTTTTCCTTGAAAATCACTTTTTCTTTCCCTCCTATGTTACACCATCATCTTTCTCCTTTATGCCACATTTTTTAGACTCTTCTCGCACTGTGGAACAGTTCAAGTCTGGTTTGGTGTATACAAGATGTCGTCTTCCTTCTAGTCCCTTTCATGATTTTTCTCTAATACTTGATTTTGTCCTTCTGCCAACATTTGATCTTGTCACATATGTTCTACCTCTTCATTGGTCCACTTGATCATCAAAACCTCCGAATTGGTATGATTTCTTTACACATGTTTCTTTATCCACTACATTGTCTTCTATTTCTATTCCTTCTAGTTATACACAAGCTATGGAACATGACTATTGGAAAAAAGCAATGTAAGAAGAACTGCAAGCACTTTAAGAAAATCATACGTGGAACATTGTGTCTTGTCCTCCTATAGTCAAATCTATTGGAAGTAACTGGTTGTTCTCTATCAAGCTTCGATCTTATGGCTCTTTAGATCACTATAAAGCTCAATTGGTCGCTCTTGGTAATAGACAAGAGAATTGGATTTATTATTATGAGACATTTTCTCTTGTAAATAAGATGACTACAATTCAGACAATCCTTGTTATTGCTGCTTCTTAATCTTAGTCATTGCATCTAATGGATGTGAAAAATGTTTTTCTTCACAATGATATCAAAGAAGAAATCTACATGAAACTTCCCTCTGGTATGCATCCTTCTTCTTCTACTGATGCTTGTAAACTTCAACATTCCTTCTATGGGCTTTAAACAGGCTCCTCAGACTTGGTTTGAGTAGTTTCGTATTACTTTGCTTAAGTTCTCCTTTACGTATGAATATTCTCTCTTCTTTCACATGTCTCCTACTAGTATACTTCTCCTTGATCTCATCATTACCAAAACTAATCATGAGTTAATTACTAAGTTGCAAACTCAGCTACATGCAACATTTCACATGAAAGATCTAAGACAACTAACATATTATTTAGGATTGGAGGTACATCATCAATCCAATGGCATTTTTTTAAACCCACAAAAGTAAATTCAAGATTTAATCAAATTGGCAGATTTAGATGGAACTACATCAGTTGATACTCCTATAGAAGTAAATGTCAAGTACAGGAAAGATGAAGGAGATCTCTTGCTTGATTCCATTCTTTATCGACGTTTAGTAGGAAGTCTTATCTATGTCACCACTACTAGACTTGACATTTCGTATGTTGTTCACTAGGTCAATCAATTTATGTCTCCTCCTTGTCATCTTCATTTTGTCGTCATTTGTCATATTATCCAAAATCTTAAAGGATCATCTACATGTGGGTTATTCTTTCCCAAAGCATTATCTTTACAACTTATGGAATACAATGATGCTGATTGGGCAGGATATCCAGATACTCGTAGGTTTACTAGCGGTTGATGTATATTTCTTGATAATGCCTTAATTTCTTGGAAATGTAAGAAGCAAGATCATGTTTCAAAATCTTCTACCGAGGCTAAATATCGTTCAATGTCATATGCTTATGTTAAGTTATATGGCTATATAGTCTTTTGGACCAAGTTGGGTTTTCCCAACTTTCATCTACACCTTTTCATGTAGATTATACAAGTGTTATTCAGATTGCTACCAATCTAGTGTTTCATGAACGTACCAAACATATTGAAATGGATTGTCATTATATTCAAGAAGCCTTGACCAACAATGTCATCTCTCTTCCTTACATCTCTACTGATCTTCAAGTTGCTGATATTTTTAACCAAAATTATGACTTGGCAACACCATCAATTTCTTGTTGGCAAATTGTTACTAGTTGATTTACGAACATCAATCTGAAAGGGGATGTTAATGTGTATAAATATAGTTTATTTTATCTTGAATAAATTATTTTATACTTTTAATACATAATTGTTAATGATTCTCAATTACTCCCTAAAAATAGGAAATATCCTATAATCCCTCCATCCCTTAATTGAATATTAATGTTAACATATTCTATAGTGTTGATTTAAGAAAAGGGGACTGCAGAATAAAAGTAAGCCTTTCTAAAATACATTATTTTGTATTGGAGTGTTTTTCATATACCATGATATTCTGACATGAGGAAGGTATACTTTGATTCAAGATGAATTAAACTTGAGTTTCTTTAATGTATACATTGATGTAAGGATTCAATAACCATCCAAACTTATATAGAAGAGGAGGATGAGTACGTGAAAGAGTAATAGAAAGTCTTAATCTTTGAACAATCACAGAATTCATATGACGATGGGAGGACTAACCTTATGTGTGGTAGGATAAAACTCACTGACAATAATTCTACATGACAGTAAAAGTCACCATATAAATTTGAAATGTTTGACTTTTAAAAACTTTAGAGTATATTTTGTAATAAAAATTGTTCAAAAATTGTTCAAAAATTTATTTTTCAATTATAAAATTTATAAAATATAATACATAAATCTAAATATTTTCTATACATTATCATTAATTTTATATGCATAAATTAATATTTCAGTGTAAGGTGATAAGAAAAAATATTTAAATTACTTTGATCTTGGGATGATATTTTTTTTATAATATTGTTTTCATAATTTGAATTGTTGTGGTGTTTATTGTCATTGTCAACTAAACTTGGAGAGTCAACTCAATAGCAAGAGACAACATTAAATAATTAATTCTGCTTGTAAAATTAACTACATCCAGGTACATCCCCAAGTGTTTTTTCCTGTTCTTAACAAATAATTATGAGAAAATTATGAGAAGACAAGAATGAAGTATCTCTCACGATTTATGCACCTTTAAAGCTGACCAATGTGACGTAATAACTATCGACGTAATTGTCTCTGCAAAAACAAATATTAATTGCATGAAAACCATTTCCTTTTAAAGGAAGATAATCCATGTGATGTCATTTTTTAATTCACAAAAAGGAAACTTCACATAAATTTCTTTATCATCTGAAGCATAAACAAAAACTATATAATGAATGCAAGGGAAACGTACTCTGGGAGCATTGTTGACAACTTGGGGTCTTCTATCAGAAACTCTCTCGGGGTCTGGTATCAACTCTGGACTATCATGCTTATAAAATGCTTGTAAAGCTCTTCCAATAAATGGACGAACAATATTCACTTCCATGGCAGACAAATTTTTTATCTGCAGTATGCAGAGAATTATGAGGTGCACTGGTCATCAAAGACATAAGTAGACATGTAATGAGACTTCAAAGAGGGGAATAATGACATAGGAATCCAATTCTCAAAGCAATTATTGAAAATGAAGTGTAAGAAGATCAACATCCCAAACCTTCTCCACTCTTAATCTTTATTTAATTGTATAATTATGGAGAAAATTATGAGTTTTTATAGTAGAATGAAAGTATTCAATATAAGGTATGTCACGCAGTATAATGGTAAAATTGTCTTTTTTTGTGACTTCAATTTACAGAGATAAGCATAAAAGAAACTTAAGATTCAAACTATAAAACATCCTGGATTCAGAAGGTTTTCATTGTCGTAATGTTCAACAGCTAAAGAAGAAATTGTTATATTCAAACTTTCACTTGTGTTTCCTCAAATTTAGCTACATGGAGACCATTTTTAACAGTATTGGCAGCAGAAGCACAATTGAGATGAGAAGATCTTATAACTTGTGGGTCAACTACTGTTATACAGAGAATGGTTGTATCACCTTCAAACAAGGACTACTGTAAATTTAAATTTAAATGAAAGGAAGAATGCATATATATGGTTGTGTATTAGATAAATCCTAATCAACAAAAATAAACAAATCACTGATACATCTGTAGATATAATCAAATCCTGGCTAAAATGCATGAATCTACTATAAATATTACCTTGACAGCAATTGTACGACCATTAAATGCCTCCAAGTCGGTTTCAACTTTATGAAACCTTACATTTCTTATATCCTCTATTAGAGATCTCACCATATATAAATCGGGAATGTTGTCACGGGCACTGAAAATTTAATGAAGAAAAGGTAAGTTGGTAGAGTAAAATAACTGCATCTAACAGAACAAATATCAGTGTCCCTAAACGTACTGATCAAAAAGAAGTCTTGAGATTTCCACATAATGAAATGGCAATTGATCTGACATCTCTTGAGAGTCTCGCTCTGCCTCCAAAACTTGACTCAACTTCTCTAGTCACAAACAAATGTATTGGATTGGAAAATATTACATCTATATTTCTTGCATCATTTACTGTTTAACAGAACGCAACTATAATATTCACATGAATTTTAACCTATACAATAAAAAGAACGGTACTACTGTCTTCTACATATCAATTAACCGCTACGAGAAAGGAAATAATAAAAAGGAAAGAAGTCATCACATTGATGAAATAATTAGTGACAAAACAAACGGTGGAAGATATTCAAATAGAAGAGAAATCAAGAAAAAAAATAATGAATTTTGTATATTGTATAGCATCGTATGATGTCGTGTGAATTGTTACCTATAACAAATAAGAGAGAGAGAAAAAATAAGCCATAAAATAATATCTAACCATATGAATTAGTATGATATTTTTTCTATCACATCTTATTTAATATGATCAAATCATGTCTTTCACAGGATAATTTAACACTTTCTCCAACTGAAATGTACGTATTATGAATCAAGCATGTTAAAAATGGTCACAGGTCACGAAGGGATCAAAAAAATGTACTCAGGCTGTGATGGTGGTTGGCCCAAAAAAGCTAACCGGAAGGAAAAATACTTAGACAAAATGTCAGCGGTGATTTTACAACACGAGCTATGAATAAAAACACTGGCTTGAAAAAGAAACTCACTAGAAAATGTGGGTACTAAACAATACTGGCCAGAGAAACATCCATGGCGAACAGTACTAACTGAAAACTGCTTATAGTTGATGATAGTATTAGCCAGAAAGATGTCTACAGCAAACGGTACTCAGCAGAAAAAGCTGTCAGCAGAGAGTACTTGTCCAGAAACCATTCACAATAAAAAAATAACACTAGCCAGAAAGAAAGCTCACCAGAAAAGTTATCAATTATATCTTTATCACAATCAAATAACATCTCTAACACATTATAAAGTGAATCTCAAAAGTTAAAAGGACCCAAAATAGTATGACAGACAGACTTTCCGTGTTTATGAATACGGAGGAAAACAGAAAATAAAAAAAGAGAGAAGAAACTAACATGAACAAATTATAAAAACATTCTTCAAATTTCTTTCACAACAGCACCTCTAACCTATGAATATGTCCACAGTTAATGCATTATCATTGTCACTGTTTGTTAGATTGTTGCGAGGAGGGTAGGTAGGAGAGAAGAGGAGGAGGAATAAGAAAAAAAGAAAGCTTACCAACGGACATCCACTGGGGAGGCCGAATGGAGCACTTGCCTCTCTTCTTGAGAGCAATGGCCAACCACAACGGTACTTGAGTAACTATCTGGGGCGTAAATGGGCCAAAATCTCCCTGTCATTCATTGTTAATAAATAAGAAGGTAAGGAGTACGCATCTGCAAAATAGAACCAGTTTCGGGTGTTTGAATTCTTCCTTACACAAATGAAATTGAGAGGTCCCATTTTGAGATTAGGCACAATGTCAACGATCTCATCCTCAGCAATGAACTCAAGCTGAGAGAAAAATCATAATATATATTAATATTAATCAACGTAAACTAAAGAAAGATTTTACAACACAAATAGCATACCTCCTCTGCTGAGAACAGTGAAAGCTCATGGTTTGATTGGCCAGCCATCTTGTCTCCCTCAATTTGAACTCCACCTAATGGATCTAATCTATCTGTTTTACTTGTATCCAGATGAAAATCTAACAACAAAAGATCCCTGTTCAGAAATGCAGCTTACTGTAAAATCAATTACTTCAGTACTATATCATTATTATCTACTGCAAAATTGAGTTGAAAAAATAAACAGACGAACACATAAAATCCACCTCTAACAACAGTTGTAACTAGTACAAGAGATAGAGAAGAAGAAACAAAACAAGAAACAAAGCCGGAATTTGGGAAACAAAAACCAAAGAACACAAATCTCACCCTTAGATTATAAAAACAGAAGAGTGAGATCAAAACTCAACTAAAATTAAATCAAGCTCCCTTTTCTCCATCCTCCTATCATGTTTTCACGTACTATCATACCGGTCTTAAAGCAGGACCAGAAACAAGAACAAGAGAACCCAATCAAATTATAATGCATTGCGTTATGATATCCATAACTGAATATGAGAATGACTAAAATGGACAAGAAGAAGGAGAATATAATCGCAGATGAATGGGAAGAAAGCATATGGAATTGCGAAAGAATTAAATCGCTTATTTTATTTTGTTGAAACCACATAACGAAAATTTAGACAAATTTTTTATTTTCTGGTGTCAATTGGACGAGGAGTGAATGAATAGATTGGATTAACAAGCCAAATAGAAAAGCCAAATAGAAGTAGAGAAATATGCACAACCATGACAAGCCTACAGAAGAATCTTAACAGAGAGAATAAATACACCATGCAAGAAAGAGAATTGAAGCAACCAATGTACCAACCTCTGAGCTCTGGTTGACCACCAAACAGCGAGATAACGGCAGCGGTGGCTGATTTGAGTATAAGGGCGAGTTAGGGTTTATCAAAAACAAAAACAGGAAAAAGAGAACATAGGATTGAGAGGAAATGGCTAAAATACTACACACTATTTTGGAGGGAAAACAAAACATAATTTAGAGAAAGGAGGGAAAAGATTCATGTGTCTCACGAATTTTAATTTCAAATTTCAGTTTCTTACTTTCCTTTCATTGTTTTGGTTTATATGAATTTTATTTAACTGGGTGGCTGATATATCAACACTTTTATTTTGAATATTTAATTATTTTGGTTTCAATAAATTTAAAAATAGTAACCAAACATAAATATGGATGTAATTTTTTATTTATTTATACTATTGGAAACATAATACGTGTGTTATTTATTTTATGATAATTATTTATTTTATGATAATAACAAATAAATAGTATATTTAATAACTAATTTTTCAGATAAAAGTATTGAAAAAAAATTAAATTAAAATTATTAAAAATTATATATAAAAATACTAATTTTTTATTAATTTATATAAAACTACCAATACTAATAAATAAATAGAATAGCAATCACATAGTATGTTCATTCCGGTTCACATTTTACTGTGTAATTTTTTGTTCCTATTATTTGTGTAACTATTTTATGCATAATTTTTATAAATTTTTTCTTTGGTATCCAGGGATGGTACAGAACTACAGAAGGGAGTCACTTTCCCAAACTTTTTCTATTTTATTTTTTATGTATATTTTAATATTACCATATAAAATTAAAATTATATTTATATTTATATATTATCTATTAGTAAGGATATTTCTTCAACGATTTCAGTTTATTTTATATGATTTCAGTTTATTTTATATTAGGCAATTTTTTATATTTAATGATAGTTTTTTCTATGATATGATAATGAACAATAATTATATTTTTTTTTATTTTATTATGATGTGCGTCTGTTTTTAGTAAATAAAATAAAAAGTTAATTAAAAAAAAAACTAATTCTTGTATAAAAGTCTTAATTCGACACTCAGATTCTTTTCTCTAACTTCTGTCACTGTTTGTATTAATTTATTTCAATAATATTTGTACCATTATATGTATATCAGTATACAAAGATTATTTATATTTTATATCCTATTTTTAGGGAATAGTCTTGTAATCAATAACTCTTCTTTTATCTTTTATATAGTATGGAAAATAGGTTTTATGTATTTGGTTTGTAAAATATCATTTACTCTATGATTGATCTTAGAGGAAATTTAATACATAGTTTAAAGAAACTTTATATATTTATATTGTAAGTCGAAAATGACACTATTATTATTTGTAATATGATAGTAAAAATTTTGGATAAACTAATATAAAGGGTATTTTCGGCTATTATGCATTACACATTTGCATTAATTCTTTACATACCCTAAGAAAACTCCTTTACAACTTTTGGTAGACCATTTTGTGAAAAACATTTTAAGCTTTATTTAGACTCTCCTGAAAATTACCACTGTTTTTCAACATTAATAGTTACAAATTATAAGATATTAATTATGTGCAAATGTTCTTATGAGATTATGTTTTCGAACCTTCTTCATGTGTTTAATTGGACATGTGGTATATATAGATTATTTTATCTAATTGAAAGTTATGGATGTATGTATCATATGAACAAACTAATCCATCCATTTATGGAGAAACCCTATTTCTTAATGTATTTTCTTTCTTTCTTTTTTTTTTTTTTTTCACTTCTCAATTTTTGATATCATACTATTCAACAAACTAATATTAGAGGTAAGCTTCTACTTCGTTTTCATCCATTTATGGAGAAATCCCAATTATTTGATCTATTTTTCATATCCAAAAAATTTCAAGAATATTCAAGAAGGTGTCCAATATAATCAAGATTGATAAGTTTACAAGGAAATGTTGAATTAAATGTTTATTACAGAAATAAAAGCTATAATCAAGAAGCAATTTTTTTTTTTTACTTTGTAACTTTATCCATTTGATCTCTACCACAAATAAATTGATGCATCATGGAACATTCTCTCTGAACAATCATGCTAATAATGAAACTTTTCAATTGTGGTTTAAACTACCTAGTTTTCGTCATTGGAAAATTAATGTGATCTACAATAGTCTATCCCTTGATAATTTCACAAAGTTTTGTGTGATAGATACATTGTCAAACTCCTAATGAGTAATTGTCGAACACAATTTCAAATTGATAGACAAATTGATTAAATCACTTTTTCAAATATCATTTTTGTAAATCTCTCCTTCAAATATTAGTTTGTAATGTAAAATGGATAAAATATATAAAGATTTTAACAAGGTATTTATACTAATTCATTTGATAATTTCATATTTCGTTGACTTATTGATCAACATGATCAAGATTCTACTCAAAGTATATAAGGTTTGGACCCATCCACTTTTGGTTTACAATATGTATTCTTTAACCACCCCTCGTTAAATATGGGTATTTTTTAACAATAGCAAATCCTAATTAAAACCTTAGTATTCTTAAGACCACAACCAGTTCTAACTAAAACTTAAGTATTTTTTAGACTGCAACCACTCCTAGTTAAAATCAAGTATTGATTGGAACATAGTCACTTATGACTAAAACACTTTGATTACAAAGGGTGTGATTTACAAGATCACATGTTTCGATCACTAAAAGAGATTAATGTTCATAGGCCGATACATGGTTATGAATACTTTTCTTATTGGATATGAATGCAAATAGTGTTCTTCCTCACACAAAAGGATTAAGATTACTTTTAAAGCTTGCAAGCATTTTTACACAAAGTTCATAAGCATTGTAGTGAACACGTCCACCTTTCTTTTTAAAAGAAAACTTCTTTATATAAAGTTGAGACAAAAAGACTCATTGCAAAACCCTTTTGAGTTTTGTAAAGATTATGAGTCTTTTATCTTTGTTGGCTATTGTTTAACCACTTTCGAGGACATAGATGATTTCCATGCAACAAGAAATACATGACTTTTTTGCACAACTTCTTTAATATACACATGGCTTATCAGGTTTAGGTAGGTAGCTTCTTTCCTCTTTAGCAGAAAAATGTTGGACTTAACTCTACAATAGTGACATTATGACTTTTCATAAAAGATTTTTATGTGCATCATCTTTAAGCATGCTCCTGAAGATATCTTATGTATATATATCATTATGAAATCCTCTTTAAGAGAAACCAAGACTTAACATACTCTACACAAAGAGAACAAGTGTTTATAAGTTTTTATGTGTACTATGATTATTCAAGACTTATCATTAATCAGATTAAGCATGTTTATCATTTGTCCAAACAAAACCTTGTAAAATGAAAATTAATGTAATTTTTCATATAATAACATAAGTTCCAAGACAATTTTCTTCTAATTAAGTATGCAAAATTAATGTAATTTTTTAATATATTTTTTCCAAAAAAATCAAACTAAACATGCAACTATGAAAAATAGAGTTATGTAGTTTTTTTAAAAACTATTTGAGAAAAATAAATCTTTTGTTTGTAAAAAGTTAGAATCGCATGGTTCTTAATAAAACTTTTGCTTGATTGATATTTTTTTAATTTTAAAATTTTAATACATGTTTTAAATTATTAAGTGAATCAATGTAAGACCCCTTTTCATTTTGATTTAAACTTTTAGGGCTTGGCCTTTTACTTGGGCCCAAGGTCAGCCAACTTAGTATCTCAAGACCCTTTCCAGAGTCACTTACCCACCCATTCTACCTCTTTTCCCTAAAACAATTCCCCTTCCCCCTTACGATGTTGAAGCAGAAAGTTCTGTTAGGGCATAAGTTCCTTCCTTCTTCGAGCTAGTTGAGCTCATTTTTCCTCTAAGTAAGTTGAGCTCGAACTTTAGTTTGTTCCTTTCCAGTTCAGGTGCTTTAGTTTTTAGTATGAGTTCCTTCCTTAATAGATGGGTTGCTCTTATAGAATTTTTAGAGATCTTTATTTCTTTGGAGATTGGTTGTTGCCATTGAAATCTTGCTTCTTTCTTAAGAGACTGGTTACTCTCATCAGATTTTTTTTTTCTCATTCCTTAAGAAATTGGTTGCTCTCATATTATTTTAGGAGGTCTTCTTTATTCCTTAGGAGATTGATTGCTCCCATCAAAATTTTACTCATTTCTTGAAGAGACTAGTTGCTCTTATTAGATTTTAGGAGATCTTATTTATTCTTTAGGAGACCAGTTACTCTAGTTGGATTTTTATTCATTCCTTAAGAGATTGATTGCTCTTGTCAGATTTTAAGAGGTCTTCTTTATTGTTTAGGAGGTTGGTTGCTCTCATCGGACTTTTACTCATTCTTTAAGAGATTGGTTGCTCTCATCGAATTTTAGAATGTATTCTTTATTCTTGAGGAAACTGATTGCTTCATGTTTGGTGACCAAACCCTTAAAAATCATGTAGACGAAAAAAAAAAAAGGAAAAATCATGTTATCCTGAACTATTGTCAATCAAAACAAGGTGCATTTATGAAAACAATGATCGTAGAGGCATCAAGTGATATGGTTTCAAGACCATGAGCAAGAGAGTGTGTTTCAATAACACGTGATAGTATAAGGTGTGGACGCTCCATCCTACCACCTCATTGATTGTGATAATAAGTATTGGAAAAATAAAAATATTTAGACATCCGAAAATATTTTAACGCTGATGCCAAAATATTCTAACCAAAAGGTAAAATATAATCAACTAGAACAACCAAAAAGTGGTGTGCCTTTCCCTAACATTAGTACCCCTTTATCCTTGTTTTTCTTGACCTTTGAGCTCTCCCCTTTTCATTTATTCTTTCTCAACATCTTATTTAATGTCATCATTCGTACTTAAAATCTCATCTTTACTATTCAACTCCTCGTCTCTCTTGTATAACTCCCCATAAATACCGGTCAGGTCGGCATTTTACCCATCAGAGGAGTCTCATTGGTAATTAGGCCTAACACCAGAATATGTATGAAATATAGTAACACAATTAACATATATCGATGATTGATCTAATTGTTATATAGATTGCACCGATCACAAGTGAATATTTTTCCACATAATTAATTGTGGATCAAGATTGACAGAATTGTGCAAAGCAATTTGTGTTTGGTGACATCGTCATGCTAAGACTAATCTAAATTGAAAACCATTCTTGTATATCAACGTCTATGTAGGTTTGCATTGGTGTTACTGAAATCTGGCTGCCTCGAATCATAATAAAGCTGGTTTTGATGAATTTTTAGCATCTCAATACAATGTAGCGAGCTGCTTTTCGAATTCTTAATCAACGCAGCTGCTACCGAAAAGGTGTCTCCACCTTTGGTCATGCTGCAGGATCAATCATCGGTGCCAAAGTAGCGATCACCAAATTCGCCTAATCCTGGGATAACACGGTACTCTTCATTCAATTCAACATCAATCTCAGATGTGACAATCTTCAATGACGGAAACCTTTTACACACGCAATGGATTCCCTCAGGAGCCTGAATGCAAAAAGGCCCATAAACAGTGTGAAATGATAATCAAATAACTGATTATATCAGCAATAAAGAAGGCATCGGCATTAACTCACAGAAATGAGGTTCAGGAATATAATGTGGTTTTCTGGTACTCCTTTCTGAATGAGTAATTCAATTGCTTGGTTGGCAGAGTTACCTAAAAATAGAAGTTATTGATGTTAATCTATTTATCAACAACGAACACAGAAGATATTAACAGTATAAGATAAGGTTTTAAGAAAATGAACAGTGGACGGCTAGACTAGTACAAGTGGGCCATCCCAAAATAGTAGTTAAGAAACAATTTAGTGGGTCAGTACTTTCACTGGTTCTTCATGCAGTACCTAGCAAAATACAATTACGTCTCTTCTACAACAAATTCAATTATATTTATTTATATCATCATTATCATATCCCTGATTCCCAATAAAATAGTATTTCTACATTAACAGATACCATTCATACCGGTAACATAATGTACAACTTAACTACCACCACATTAACACGGTTTCTTCCCATCAATTCAAAGAATGCGAATAAAATCGTGGGCATTGACTGCTGCCCTACGAATTTCAAGAAAAAATGGCTTTTAAAATATAAATGAAAAAACAAATGCCGGGAGAGGATTCCAAGTGTTAACCTGTGGCCAGGACCGGGTCAAGAAGCAAAACATGCCGTTCTGAAATATCCTTGGGAAGCTTTTCATATATTAGCTGCTCAGAGAAGTAAAGGGTTTACCATTGAAAACCAACATCAGAAAAGAACCTATACATCTATGTCTAATTCCAAATAATTCATTTACCTGTTTTCCGTTGTCTCCATCCCGGTGAATCAAAATTTTACCAATTTTAATGCCTTTACAACATGCACGAAGTGCATTTTCCATGCTCTCACCACTATAATCCAAAAACAATGTACAACAATAAGCCCAAGGAACAGAGTCTTGAAGTGAACAACTCCAGTTTTAGTACTACTAAAGACTCAAAATGTTTGGTGAACTACATAACCATATGAAAATTGAGACCATTAATCTAATCAAACAAGGGAACTGTATTTAGTTCCATCATTGCATTTCTAAAAATACTGTCATTTACACTTCACTCGCCAAAATTAATACCTGATTCAATGCTCACCTTCGTACAATTGAAACACCACACAACTTTTTGCAGAAATCAACACCAGTATAGACAGATCCTGCAATATGAACCTCACTTCATTTAATTATGGTTGTCAACATAAAACTCCATTAGTGAACTACAGCTGATCTGCTACTTCTTTACCAAACATGTTGCAGTTCACAAAGCATAGATCTTATTCCCCAAAAACCAAGAGTTATAATGAACATAAAAACTGACAGGACTGAGAACAATGACATATGATAATTACCTGTGGGAGTAATCACTTGCTTTTCGGTGAAAGGCAGATGACCTAGACCATGCTCGACAACCTGATAACCAAAATCGTGTCTCACGAACTAAGTACTGAACACCCATGAAGGGAAGAAATTCAGCAGAGCTATAAATCATACAGTACCAGACGTATAAGTCGATCTGAATAAAACACGAAATCATGCTTTGATATGTCTCGGTCCCTAATCAATGTATGCATCCCTCTTATCTGAAATGTATAACCATAGCCAACAAAGTACCAAGTAAAATATTGAATTTTCAGTTAAGGACTTTATCATATTTAAAGAAACACATAATCAAAGAAATGCAACATATAATTATTGAATAAAGCAAGATACAAAAATAAGCAAATCCGGTCAAAATAAAATATTGGTCTCTAGTCTTACACCAACAGTCTCAGAGGCAATCAGACATATATGTCCAATATACCCATAGATCTAGGGTGGTCATCCATCATGTTTTTGTGGTGCAAGAGGTTTCATAAGTGGGTCCATATCATTTTCAAATCTTGGTACTCATCATGTCTTTGCATCTGTTTTATCAAGGTAAATTCCAATCTTTCTTGTCTCCCCACATTTTTGCTAAGATGAAGCTGCATTTGTTTCTCCACTCTAATAACCAAGAAGATGGTCTCCCTCCCCAAAAATGGGAGCCTTTCCAAAGCCTTTAATTATCGATTGATTCCTCTATCGAACCAACACTTCATACTACCCTCTAGCTTTCCCCCATTCTTGGTTGTATCTAGTTTGAAAATTTGTATCTGGTTGACTCTATCCAACCACTTGTACTCTGGTTGGAAAATTTTAATCACAGTCTTAACAAAGGTCTGCCATATTTTATTCAGATTTTGCCATTTCCACCGAACCTGAGCCCATCAACTGAAAATACAATCTGTTAGAGTCCTCACAGTATGCAATATAGCTTCTCAACCTCTAGTGTTTTCACAGCAGTTAAGTGCTACAACACATACATCCTACTCCTTTAAATATCAAAATCATCTTTAAGATTCAATACTGAAAGCTCTAAAACCAGAGATCTGCTTAAGAAAAAAAAAAAAGAAATGTTCACTGGAATGGAAAGGAATGAATACTGGTTTTCTCTTAGGATTTTGAAAGTCTGGGATCTCACACACCTTCAATCCAATCTGATATTTACCAAAATCGATGCCCATGATTTTCTCTTCTGTCTAAATCTTATCTCTGTCTAATTGTCAATCTGTTAGAATCTCCCCATTGAACAGAAATCACCTCATTGGGCTTACCTCACATTATGCGAACTTGTAGCTTGTCAATAACAACTTTATGCATAATAAAAAAGTGAATGACAAATATTTTATATTGTCTTTTACTTTCAAAGGAAAGAGTTAAAATTGTGATTTGTTAAACTTTTTTGTTGGCCCAGTTTTCTACAGGTCTTTTTCAAGCTGGATTTGTGATTTATTTAATTTGGTTACCTGACTGGTTCACCAGTTTTCCAGTTCGACCAGCTGGTTTGGGTTTCAAAACACAAATAAAGGAAAGGGAAGCAAAAATTACTAAGTACAAGACAAATTATGTTACTTCCTACCTAAATGAATATTCCAGCCTCTTTAGTGTAGTCTATGCATTTGCATCATTTCGTTACTGTATAAAAATGACAAGTTGTAGCCCTGAAATGTGTTCTCAATTTCCAATTTCAGCTTCCATTTGATATATATATCCCAATTTGAATTTGAATATAACTAGAGTTGCATCCTACTAGGTGAGGTCAACTAGCTCCATGGATCAAATGCTGTCATTTGGCATGTATCCAAATTCAAATAAAAGCAAGAATATCTTTATGATATATCTTGTCAAAATAATTCCTTTTTCTTTCTTCGAGATTCATAATGAAACGAAGTACTTTGGTTACATTGAAATAATAATTCCTATGATTTGCAAAAATGTAAAAGTGGATAATTTTCCATTTCAATTCCACCAACAATGAAAAACTATGATACCAAGGGTTTGTTAAGGTTCATTAAGGTAACTAATCTATTTGTGTGAGAAGTATGAATGTCTCACTGAATGCTTCTCCAAATTTAACATCATTAAAAGTAGAGAAAGAAAAATAAAAAATAACAAGCTATGTTTAAGGATACCTGGAACGTAGACTGAATAACATAGACATTTGGATATATTTTGCACAGATCATGTTGACCAAGTTTTGTACGGATATGTTGCACAATCAAATCAATGGCTACATGATTATCACCTCCGCGAGGAATAATCACATCAGCATACTTTTTTGATGGTAGAACAAAATCATCAAATGCAGGCTTAACAAATTTTGCATACTGCAAAAACAGCAACACAAGCAGTTACGGGTAAATATCCAATGTTAGTAATAGCACATCATGGAGATCACAAAATTCTCTCTGTTCACACATGAAACTTTATCAAAAAGATAAAATTGATAGAAGTGCTGTCCTTATAAGGTAGCAGTTGTAAATCCATGCTTGCCAATTAAACTGTTGGACATACCTGTTCAAGAACAGAGTTTATATCCCTGCCCCTCTCAACTGTGTCCCGTCTAATTCTACGAGCTAGCCTCACATCAGCATCTGTAAGCAATTAATAAAAAATGATGAAATTAGACACAGCTTGGAGCTTCCATTACCATATAAAATACTAATCTAATAGTGTGTTTCAACATTTGCAATTTTATTCCACGAAATGCGAACATGGGAATATAGCATCCCATTCTGAGGTATTGCTCGTGCCAAAGAAAAGCAGGTATACCTTGTTTTTACTTAAATTTTATTCCTTTGAAGAGGAGAGGGAAAGTTATATTTCCATAGGAATATCAAGAATGCAATGCAGTCTACTCTTCCATTCTACATATTGTCCAAGAAACCATCTGTCCATCAAATTAAAAACAAAAAACACCACGCTTTGCTATAATAATCAAACAATAAAACTCATGGCTTGACCATAACTACAGTCTCAGCAATTATGCTGCGTATTAGTTGTTTTTAGAAGTTTCTTTCTTTCATATTCTTAAGAAATGCCTTCCAACGAAGCATCCACAGAAGCACAACACAATTAATAAGTAACTATACTCCACATTGTTTTTCATAAACAATTTGTAAACTCCCATGTCAACTATGTTTTGAAACACCGTTTACAACCGCAATTTTGGGATTAAAATTAAGGTTTTAAGACTCTCCGCAACCACATTAGATCCACAATAGCAGAGAATTTATACACAACTTTCCACAACATCAAAGATTGCATCACTGAACACAACTGCATTTTAAAATCTTTCATATGACTAATGTTGTTGAATGATTAAGATACAAACCTGTGTCTACAAAGATCTTCATGTTCATCAGATCCCGCACATGCTGATCATGGAATACAAGAATCCCCTCCAATATAATCACATCGGAGGCATTAACCTAAGCAAAGAGCACCACATCAACTAAAAAGAAATCCTAACAAACCAAAAACAAAATGACATCATTCTTTTGGGTTGAAACCTGGCGAAAACTATCAGAAGAACGCTGATGTTTCTTGAAGTCATAGATGGGAACATGCACGCCCTGACCACTGATGAGTTTCCCCATGCACTCTAACAACTGCTCCGTGTCAAAAGCATCTACAAAGAAACGGAACCCGTTGAGTGAACTAAACTAAACTCGCTCAAGTCAACCAGTGAGTTTAAACGAAAATGAAAATTACCAGGGTGATCGAAATTGTACTCATGAACACGTTCCAACTCTTCAGGTCTCAGCCCACGATAAAACGAGTCCTATACACACAAACAAAAATAAGTAAATTATTTTAGTGCCCAAAATTGGAAAGCGTCTTGTACTAGTCTCTGAAATTAAAAAAAATGTCAAATAAATTCCTGAAATTGAAAATGCAGTACTTACCACTAAAATATAATGACAGTTCAGGAACTACTCTCATTCTATTCCAAAACTATAGTTATTTTAACTTAGAATAATCAGGAAAACCTTAACTACTACATTTGTAGACTAAAATACCAACCCCTATTTAATGGTTTTAATAAGGGTATAACTGGAAAAACATTACAAATATTACCTTACATTTGCAAAACTATAGTTTATGAACAGAACTAAATTGCTGAAATAGCTATTGTACAACACTGTTTTGAAACGGAGGAAGTACAACGAAAGTAAGCTGTATATCTTGAAAACTAAAATGATAGTAATACTGAATGCAAGGATATTAGGACAGTCTCTCACAGTTTCAGAAAAAATAAAAATAACAGTCCCTCTATTTCTTTGTCTTCATTTTTACATCATTTAAAATTTCTTGATAGTAGTGAAGTTTCCCAGCATCATGACAAAAATCAAAAGAAAGGTTTGACACATCTCTTTATCATTTGGCAACAAATATCATTTGTTATTTAATTGATACTCTATTGTTTACTCTACGGTTCTGAACAAAAGCATCAATTAAATAATTATTATTATTAATTTAAATTAAAAAAAATGGAAAGAGAATGAAAGTGTGCCTGATTGACTAGGACGACGCGGTGATCGTGAAGCTGCTGAATGATCATGTCGCAGACAGTGGTTTTCCCAGAGGCAGTACCTCCAGAAACTCCTACACACACGTGAATCGCATTCGCTTAAATTTGGAATTGAAACATTGAAAGAAGGAAAAGTGCGGAGAGAATGAAGAATAATAACCAATAACGAAAGGGCGATTCGGGTGGGAATCCGGGGCTAGGGTTGAATCGGGGGTGGCGGCGGCGGTGGCGGAGGAAGGTAGGAGGCCGTCGAGTCTGAGGCCGGAGAAGTGGGCCCCAGATGCGGCCTCCATGACGTAGTCAATCGATGTCGTTTCTTCAGGCATGGTGGGTTTTTCAGTGTAAGGTCACAGCTTCTGTTTCCTTTTTATGTTGCAGCCTTTGCCTGAAAGAGACTTTTATTTTTTAGGGTTAAATATGCTTTTGGTCCCTTAATTTTCAATAAATTTTGGAATTAGTCCATTTTGAAACTTTGGACCAATTTAGTCCTTCATCTTTCGAAATACGTGAATTTAGTCCTTTTAATTAAATTTTTTTAGGTTTATTTGATATTTTATACACATTTCAGCATTGTATTTGAGTTGTTTATACTTTTTGACACATTTTTTGTTTTAATGTTAAGTCAAATACTATTATGAAACGTGCTTGAAATGTCAAATAAACTTAACAAAATTTGATTAAAAGGACTAAATTCACGTATTTCAAAAGATGAAGGACTAAATTGGTCCAAAGTTTCGAAATGGACTAATTCCAAAATTCACTGAAAGTTAAGAGACCAAAAACATATTTAACCCTATTTTTTATTGTTCCAATTATCATTTGTTGAAGTTTTTAGGGTACCTTTAATCACTTTTATCTTAACGAAAACTAATGTTAAAGTTTTTAATATACTCGTTTTAATATTAAATAGACTTAAATATATATTTAGTTTCTATCTATTATTTTTTATTTAGTTTAGTTTTTTATTTTTGTTGTGTTTAATTAAATTTTTATTTTTATAAATTTTGTTCAATTTAATATTTTATTAACGATGTTTTTTATTATACGTGTCAATTTTTGATTTTATTTTTTAGATTCAATTATTAAATAGAATATAATTATGTAAAATATTATTAAATTATAATTATTAAATATTTAAAAAATATATATATTAACATATGTAAAATTGACATTTAAATTTAAAATATTTAGTATTTTTATTGTATTTTAGATATTAATTTAAAATCTAAAATGTTTTATATTTAATGTTAATTTTATAAATATTACTTTACTTTCCTAAAGTATTTTTAATATTTAAAACATTTTTAAATATCAATTTTAAAAACATAAGATAAATATTAGAAAAAAACATTAATATTTATTTTCTTATAATATTTAAAATAATTGTATTTTATTTAACAATTAAATATAAAAATTTTATTCAATTTATAATTGAATTTCAAAAATAATTAAGAAAAATGTCAATTTTAAAAATAAATTAGTATATTTTTTATAAAAGATATTAAATTTGGTGTCAATTTGAAAGGGATAAAATTGATTCATTTTAAATAAAATTAGGACGAAAATAAACAAAAATAATGAATATATAGACTAAATTGAACAAAAATAACAAATATAGGAACTAAATTGAACGAAAAAAATTAACACAACCACACACGTGACACATGACACTGACATTGACACGTGACACAATTATGACTTGGCACATGGATAATTTTTTAAAATTAAAAAAATTAAAAAAAAAATTAAAAAATAATTCGGAGTTGACACGTGACATGTACTGTTAAAAAATATTAACTATATAAACATCATCAGTTAAGCCTATTAAAAACTATAAAGATAAATTACTATTTAACTAGTAGTTTAGAATTTCCCTATATAAAAAAATTAAATTTAAATTAAATTCCAAATGTTTAAAAAGTAAAGTGAATCGAATATATGAGATACGATTAAGGTAGAAAAATTAGTGAAATTTATCTCTCACATTTTTATCTGTTTTAAATAATTTTTTTTGTTATATATTCATTTACTTTAATTCTAGTATTTTTAATTTATTTCTCTGCTCTTATTTTTAAATGTTAAAACTTGGTGGATTCTGTTTAAAACTTTGCTAATTTACTACTTACAAAAACTTGTAAAAGTATAAAAAAAGAATATGAAAGGCATCTAAAATGTGTTGGTTTGAGCTTGGGTTATCTTTTGTGTACATTATTATAGCTTATGTTCGACGCAAAGATAATTATCTAATAGTTTTTAATTCCTAAAAGCTGAAAACTATTCATTTTCTTCGTTTAACCATCTTTCTTGTGTAACTTATTTATATATTTTTATGTATAAACACTTATGTTTAGATCTCAACGTAGTGAAAACTTCAAGAGTGGCCTATACTTTTGTTTAAACCATCTATATATGATAACTTTAGGCAAAAAAATTATTTAATAAGTATTCTAGACAAAAAAAAAAAAGAATGCATTAAATAGATGTGTAAACCTCACCTAAAAACTATATGTAAGTATGTAATATCTTGTACAAATTAATTAAATTTCTCTCTTTTCCTAATTAGATCTTGTAACCTTCGTATAGAGATTTTTTGCATTGTTTTATTTGACAGTTGTAACGTCCCATTTAAATAATAACATAATTAAATAAAACATCACACTTAATAATAAAAAGGCATTGTCATGGAGTGGAGATGTCACTTCTTACACTTATACAAAACACTTGGAACAATTATCCAAAACACTTGGAATAGAAAGCTGAGGCACACTACGATGCCATTAACAAGACAAAATAATAGTTCAACAATATTCAAAATAAATGCTCAAAGAGCAAGGTAATACATGGGCCACAACCCTAAAAGAGAACTCGGAAATAAGAGGATCCGACCCAAGACAAGCTAAGCAGCGGAATGTCCATCACCCTGATGACCATGAGGAGTTCTCGCATCTGCTCACATCAATAAATTGATGATCATCACAAAAGGAGAAAAACCACACACAAACACACAAGTAAACATAAAGGGTAAGCTAGAGTGAAAAATGTTTATCATACAATTGAGCATGCAACTTAAAAGTCAAAGACACATAAATCAACCAAGCATATGATGACCACAAAGACACTCAATTATCCGGATACATATAATCAGTTGGATTCAATGGATGTTTGCACTTGTGGTGGCCTCTATTGCTTTGCAGAACCAATTGCCAATGGGTTTCACCCTACCACACACAAAGTTAGCCTTCAAACATCTAAGGTCATTATCCTGTCAAATACTAGGGTCTCCTGCTACTCTCACCACTTGAGTCAGTACGCTTTTTGTGAGAGTAACTGACTCTTTAGAGTGTCAGGATCAGTGACGGAACTTGACCAAAAATCCTAAGGGGGCCAAATTATATTTGTTATATATAAATTATTTTTTTAATTAAAAAAATTAATTTCTTTACATCATTTTTTTATTCAAAATAAGCACTCATGACAATAGAATCAAAACAATATAACAATAATATATATGAAAGAGTAACATAAAGTTTATCATCAACAATAATATATAAAAAAACAAAGTTACCTTTATTCAGAGTGCTCCTTTACGCTCTTTCAATGACTTAAAATCTTTAATAATTGAATCAGAGCTGAAACTAGTTGCAATATCCCTTTCAATATAGATTATCATAGTGCTTGCTAAAAATTCAGCCTCCATCTTATTTCTCAACTTGTTCTTGATTATTTTCATTGTAGAAAAAGATCTTTCAGTTGTAGTTGTAGAAACTGGAAGAGTCATGATAAGACAAAGTAATCTATTTATCAAGTAGTAAACTTCAGAATTTTTTGTTGTTGCCAAACATGTACATAACTCTTGCATTGTTGATAAATTCTTCAATATTTGGATTCTCGTGAAGTTTCTCAATTTTAGATGACGTAGATGCATTTTTTTCATTTTCATCACAAGCCTTCCTCTTGAAAAAAGAATCAATTCTTTTACTCTTTATCATAATTTTTCTAATATAAATTTTTCACCTCTCACCTATTTACAAAAAGATAAAATTATGAATACTTCAAATTAAATCTTAAAAGCAAGACTCAATATTTTAAGAAAACTAATAACTTCTAAATGATTAACTTCCTTTAACTTAGAGTAATTCCTAATCTTGTTCTTCCCTTACACAATTTCAAAGCTTAAAATAGCTCTATCTACACAAAGAAGAGTTTGATCAACAATTAAAGCATGATTTTATGATTTCTAACACATACATGTCTAGAGCGTAGAAAAGCCACATACAAGAGAGAAACATATTGCTTAAAAAATAAAAAGGAAAAGATGAATGTACTCAAAAGAAGAAATTGTTCAATCCAAAATGTTTCTTAACTCTTCAATTTTGTGGTAGTGCAATTTGATTTTGAAAATAATAAGAAATTGATGGTAAAAATTGAGATGAAAATAAAACGGGAGAAAGAGATGAAGGCACAGAAGAGAGAAACCAAATAAAAAAGTATAAGAAATTATAATAAAGAAAAAAAAAGTGATTTTTAAATTTTAAAAAAGATTTTTCAAACTAAATTAATTTAAATAAGATAATAATATATAAATAAAGTAATAATATATAAATATATTTTTAAAAATATATAGAAAATAAAATAAAATAAAATTAATTAATATAAATAAAGTAATAATTTATAAATATTATTTTTTAAATATATAGTAAATAAAATTAAAAAAAAATGGTTGAGGGAGTCGTGGCTCCCCCTTGTCCCTTCATACTTCCGCCATTGATCAGGATGCAATCCTTACTTGAATCGTTACTAAATTATATAATGAGGCACCACCAGGAAACCTTCGTGAAATTACGTCCTAACCATGAAGCACCACCATGAGCTCCCACTAACAAGGGTCATGGAATTACGTCCTGACCATGAGGCACCACTACGAAACCATCATGGAATTACGTCTTGACCAATCAGGGACCATCATGTGATCTCACCTAGAAATTCATGGAATTACGTCCTAAACCGCACCAAAATCATGTATCACCAACCAGCATAAAATCATCATACATACCAATCTCATACCAATATATATAGCCAACCATCCCACAAAATTCATATAGACTTTCCATTTCATGTTCAACATAGCAACATCTCATCCCCATTTAATCTCATACAATCTACATGGCACCATACATCAAATATTATATGCATACTCACATACTTCATACTTTAAATAAGGCACTCCAACCAACCATGCAACCAACAACCAAAAACATGGAAAAGAACACAAATTTTAGCACCAGTCTCGCTCAAGCAACAAGTCCTCGCTTAGGCGAGACTGCCAACGGAACGCATAACAAGGTTTGCGAGTTCTTGCTTGGGCGAGATCTCCTTGCCTGAGCGACACTGCTCTTCACCCAAAGGTGAGGTCTCTCGCCTGAGCTACAACCAAGCGAACCACAACAGGACACCATGAGTTCTCACTTGAGCGAGATGCTTCCTCGCTCAAAACGAAAGCTTCCTGCCTGAGTGAGAGCTCGAGCAGCAACCTGGGTCAGTTTCTGCTATTCTCGCCTAGACGAGACAAGCTCGCTTGGACGAGAACATCAGATCTCGCTTTAGTTCAAGCACGCATCAACAGACCACTCAAACCAAATAGCATATAAATGCATTCCATACATTCACAATAGCACACAAGCCATACAAATATGAAACAGAGTTGAAAATAGACATATTTACGAAAAATATGATAGACCCTAGCTTCCTTTACCTGGACAGAGGCTAGTGAACAATGGTAAACACCCAACAATGAGCACCAAAGCTCCTGGAACAGCTTAATGAGCTGGAAAAATAATGGAATAGAAAGGAAACAAGATTATCAAAAGGAACCTTAGTTGGAACCAATATAACAGAGCTAGAAAAGAGGGAGGTACTGGATGAGGAACAACTTATGTGGAAGAGAAATGGGTTTCGAAATCCTATGGGCCAGCCTTAGGCCCAACAGATTAGGGCAGTCCTTAAACATTAGGACTGAATTTAAGTGGGCCTTACAGCAGCTTAGCATTGCATCCAAGTACCAACCTAGCATAATTGATTAGGTATGTGGTTGTGATGAATGAATCCTAAAATTGTTCCAATATGAAATTTGTTCTATATTGTTGATTGGGATTTATGCTGCTGAACTTGAACTTTGATTCTCTATTGTCATAGATAAAATTTTGCTGCCAATTGGTTTTTAAAGTGCTCATTTTATTCCAAAAAAAAAATCTACTATGGTTTTAGTAAATTTACTGCATTTGTAAACTAATTTGCCTTGTGTTGTTGTTTCCAAATCCAAAATTTTGCACTCATTCTGCATAAAAAAGTTTCCTGATTTCTAAGGTGAAATTGGTTGAGTAGTTGTTGTTACGTGCTGGCTTAATATGGCCACCTGGGTTCATGCTCATTGAATTGATCTTGCTGTTATTATGTGCTACTTTAATGCTGTCACATATATGTTTTAAGCTGGTTTGTTGTTGTTCTATTCTAGTTTAGTGCTCACATAATTCACATAATCTCATCCAAGTCAACATCATTTTCTTATTGCCATTCATTTATCTATCTTAGTCATTATACATTATAACAGTTGGCCATTGCTTTTCCAAAAATTCATTTTCCATTCATCTATCTGAACAAATTTGCATTGCATTCAGGTGCACAATTTAAATCTGGTTTTAACATGCACTTCTGCAATTTAAGTTCTGTTGCCAATAGGGATTCACGCACATCATCTTGGTCTTGTGTCAAGCTCATTTTACATTGCTCATGGTCTAATACAACAAGTGGTATCTGACATCTACACTGCATGCCTCATCTTTTAGGTTCATCTTCATTCCATTTTAGATTCCATTATAGGTTCCTTGTATCTCATGCATTGCATTCACTCATATCTTAATTTAATTTCATCATGTATTTAGATAGTTTAGTTTTTAATTGAATAAAAATCCAAAACTTTCTTTTAATTACTTTTATTTATTTCAATTTCTTTCCCTGTTTTGTTTTATTCTATTTTCTTTTTGGCGAGATTAAATTACGCAAATTAAACTTAACACGTATAATTTTCTTGGATTTGATCTTAAGTCATTTTCCCAATACTTCATTAGGAGGATAATTTAGGTTTTGTTTAACTAAAAAATGACTATGAAAAATTTAGTTAACAAGGTTCAAAAATGCACTAGGCGCAAGTGAATGGCGTTGGGTGGTGTTGCAACTCTTAAACTTAAGTCTGATGCTTATACCATTTTTCAAGAATTTAAATTTATGGTTGAACTTTAGTTGTTACCAAAATAAAAAGCCTTCAATCTGATTGGGATGGTGAATTTAGGTCTTTTAAATCCTTTATTGCAACTATCTCACACACTACACAATTTGTTCTCACACTTATCGTCGAAATTGTGTGGTGGAATGAAAACACCAACATATTACCGAATTGGGTTGGCCTTATTACATCATTCTTCTCTTCCCTTAAAATTATGAGATTTTTCCTTCCAAACTATTGTTTACTTGATTAATAGGTTACCAACTGCCTTATTGCAGTTTTAGGTTCCCTACATTGTCTTGTATAACAATTCTCCTAACTATGGCTTTTTCGAAGGTATTTGGTTTTGCTTCTTTTCCTTTTCTTCGTCCATATAACAACCATGACCCGGAAGAATTAAGTAAATAAATAAATATTTATTTAATAAATGTGAGGGAAAGAATCTATAAAGTAACTAATGCAGAGAATTATGATAAAGGAGTAGTGGTAATTCAAGTGGTTAGACACACTTAGTGCATTTGAGGGGGACTTGGGTCTTTTGCATGTCATTAATGTGATGTTTTAATTATTTAATTTATTGTGGACACATATATGAACACATGTTATGAGTATGAGTATGAGTATATGTGTGCATATTAGGAGGGAGTTGTCATTTTCCGTTTTAATTATATTATATGCAATTGTTTACAACTTTTCCCCTATATACGACACACTTATGATTATTATTATTATTTTTTTATTTTTATTTTTATTATTCTTATTATTATTAATTTCATTTTATTTTATTTTATAATTATAATTATTTTTAATATTATAATTATTTTATCATATTTATTATTATTGTTTTGTTTTATTGATGATTTTATTATCATTGATTTATTATTAATGTTTTATTTTATCAATATTATTATTGTTTTTCTCAATAGTATTACTATTTAATTATTATTATTATTTCATTTTATTTTATTTTTATTTTTATTTTTAAAATTTTATTTTATTGTTATTGTTATTATTATAATAATAATTATTTATATTATTATTATTATTTTATTTATAATTTTATTATCTTGTTTTATTATTACTATCTTATCTTATTAGTATTATTATTTAATTATTACTGTTTCATTTCATTTTATTATTATTATTATTTTTAAAATTTCATTTTATTATAATAATAATAATAATTATTATTTATATTATTATTATTTTCATTTCATTTTATTTTATTATTAATTCTATTATTATTATTATTATTTTATTTTACTATTATTTTATTATTATTGTTATTATTATCGTTGTTTAATTTTATTTATGATTTTATTATCATTATTATTGTTTTTATTATTATTGCTTATTTTATTATTATTATTATTATTTTATCTTATTATTTTGTTTTATTAGTATTATTGTTTCATTTTATTTTATTATTATTTTCCTTCAAATAAAAACAAATAGAAAGACAAATTTCAACCTTAGCTAATGACTCGCTTAGGTCAAAATTTATTCGTCCCTTAATCATGGGAGTACCATTTTTATTTATAGAAGACAAATTGGTTACAAATATACATAATCAGTTAATGCATGATAATAGCATTAAAGATAATCCAAAATATCCTCCTAAACAACAACTAGAATATTCCCTCAAATAATACTTGATATTATACATCTCATAACCGCCTAATATAATCTAAAATTCTATCTTTACGTGCTTTTGTTCATCCAAATACAACTTAATATTGATAAGTCGATCCACAGACGACACACGACACGTCACCAACATTTATCATGTTGTAATAACCTCGGTTATACAGAGACAACAGCTACTTCCCACTTTCTTCCTTCCCACACATCGGAGGCATTAGGTCAACCTTACGAAGAACTAATACTTCTTCAACATCAGGTCGACTCCATGGCGACCCCAATCTTCCTCTATGCTAATCGATTTTAAGACGACGTCAATCCTTTTCCTGGTGCACTTTCAGCATCTAACCAACTTTGAGATGATCTTAATCTGCTTCCCTAGAAAGCTTCATCCTTTGGTCGGTTTTTAGTCGATGCTAACCATCATGCACCCCTCGTCCTTCCAACGTCAGAAATCTTCATTATTGTTTCATTTTATTTTATTATTATTTTTATATTTATTGTTTCATTTCATTATTATTATTATTATTATTATTATTATTATTATTGTTGTTGTTATTGTTGTTGTTATTGTTATTATTATTATTATTATTATTATTATTACTATTTTATTGCTCGTGCGATATTTTGGGGTAATGGTTATGTGTTCTTCCTGGCTTTTATATTGTTTGGTTGTCCAGGATTGTGTGTTGGGTATAACACTTTGTTTTGATGGTTTTATGTGAATTTATTGTGATTCTCCATGATGTATGAAAGCAATGATATGATTGTGTTTTATGTATGACCATGTGATATTGTGTACTTGAGTTCAACTTAAAGATATGAAAGTGTATTACTTGTCATGGATGCATGTTTTGCGTGAATTGAGTATCTTGTGTAAATAGGTTCATTGGAACCTATTCTAGAGTGTCAAAAACCAGTAAATTACCAGTTACTGGTGTGGCATCTAGCGAAACAGTGTAAATCGCCAGGAGATAGACCATAAAGTGAATTTTGGAGCAAAACCCGAGAGCTGGCGCTTGGCGACGTAAGTGGTCCCGCTAGGCGGTGTGTCGTAGAACTGGGCCTGGACCAAAATCCAGTGGGCTGGCGCCCGATGCCAAGTGTCCTGCCAGGTGATGTTGAACCAGTTTTCGCCAGGCGATGCGAACGAGGCGCCAGGCGGTTCTAGGTGCTAAATTGGATTGCGAGGAGGATTCTACACAACTTTGGATGGAGGTTTTGATGCGATGCTTTGCTGGGGTCATGTTAGGAGTTCAACTTGTATTGGGGTAACACGTGGCCACTCGAGGTTGTAGCCTGGTGGTTTTGGAAGTCTAGTGGAGTGTGCGAAATCGTGGCTCGTACAAATGAGTTCCGGAAGATTGCCTTCCTCGGTGTTATTTGACAAGTTTGGTAGTCTTGGGATAAATATAATCTGCAGTTCGTATTGGGGAACTCTACTTGATGTTATGAATTGTGGCCGTGACAAATTTATTCCTGTGTGTGGACTATTAGGTGGTGGCCTGTAGTTGGAGGGGCGAGTAGACAATCGTGACAACAAGGATCGATCAATGTAATCATCAAAGGGTGTAGAATCAAGAGGCGTCTAGAGGAAGATTTGGAGGTCAAGGATTAAAGGTTGTGGCTTGTGAGTCTTAGGAAAAGCAACGCTCTTACCGGGTTTTGGTGAATATGTAAGGGTTGTGCTCTTGCTGGGTTTTGGTGAGCAGGCAAGGATGGTTGCTTGTAAGTCCTAAGAAAAGTAATGCTTTTACCGAGTTTTGGTGAACAGGTAAGGATTGTTGCTTGTTCTTCCCAAGATGCGTTGGGGCGTGGTAAAGGAAACTAGTTGGTTATGAGAGAATAATGTACTATGTGATGAGACTTTAGAGAATTAAAAGTGTTGGAATTGGAATATTGTATGGTTATTTATTATTTTGTGTAGTGCACGTTTATTCTGTTGAGCTCACCCTATCTGCTTGTGTTTGGCGATGATCGTGTAATGTGTTATACGGGAGCAAATGATGTTATAGGTGTTGCTGGTGAAGCATAGTTTCAGAGAGCGGCTAGCTTGAGGAAAAGCTTTTATGATGTTTTCTTGTTTTATGGATTTTAAAAATTTTGTAAACATTTATCTTACCAGACTTGAAATTTGTAATCGACAATTATAGTTTGTGGATTTTGGTTTATTGTGATATAATAAATGTTTTAAATTTTCTCGCGTTTTGGGAAAATGAATTATCATAAATGCGATTTTATACTTATTTCCTATTTTAATTATTTAAATTAGTAATATCCGACCGGGATGTTACATTTCTCGGGTATTCCAATTCTCACAAATTATTTGTATTTGTCCAAATCTAGTCGCATGTATACTTCAAATATGTTCTTTTCAACCAAATCAAATTTCCTTATTATGAACTTTTTCCAACATCTACTGATCCTGCCACTGTCCTTCCTCTCTCCTTGATATTTTAGTCTTCTCCTCTTGTCTCTACTCAGCCTCATATCCTCCTATTGAGTCTCCTCCTTCCAACAACAATCCTCCACTTCCTTCTCTTGTATCTCATCCTATGCAATCTTGTTCAAAAGTTACTGCCACTCACCGCAACGTTCATCCTTGACTATTACCAACCAATGTTGAACCTTATAGCTTTTCATAGACTCTTAAAAATCTTGATTGGGGTACAGCTATGTGTTCAAAATATGAAGCTCTTATTCAACAACATACCTAGGATTTGGTCTCTCTACCTTCTGGTTGAAAAGTAGTGGGTTGGAAATGGGTATTTCGTATTAAAGAGAATCTCGATGGTAGTGTTAACAAGTACAAAACTCGCTTGGTTGCTAAAGGATACAATCAAGTATGGGGATTTGATTTTAAAGAAACCTTTTCTCCAATTATTATCTTATGGATGGTTTTGAAACTGTTGACAAATCTTTAGTTTGCAAACTTAATAAAGCTCTCTATGGTCTCAAAGAGACTCCTAGACAATGGTTTGACAAGCTAAAATCTACTCTTTCTTGTCTTGGTTTCCAATCTACCAAATTTGATCCCTTAAACACAGTGGCAAAACTTAGTGTTCTTGTAGGGGGGCCATGCCCCCTCCTAGATTTTTTTTAAATATATATATATATATATATAAATTAAATTAAGTAAATTTTTATTTATTTTATAAAATATTAGCATAAATATATATGTTGTTGCGCCTATGTGTATGAATTTTCTAAATATATATGATATTATATTAGTATGTGATGATATAGTAATATCACTAGGTTAATAAACAAAATAAATCTATATTTATTAAAAACAGAGGGGAATAAAGGGAGGAAAGAAAAGAAAATAACTCTTAATGAATATAAAAGAAGAAGAAAATAGTTGTAGAGAGAACATGTAGAAATAACTGTTAGTCTTTAAAAATAAATAGATAATTATATTGTAAATGGTAAATTAGGAATAAGTAATTGTGGACACAATAGTAATAAAACATAAAATTAAATATAATATATAATAAACAAATTTTTTGAGATATTTTTTACATTCTCTTTCGTTCTCGTTGAATTTCTCACGTATTCTCACTCTCACATGTTTTCTGTTGTTTTTGAATAAAAATATGAACTTAGACACAAACTCATTCTTTCTATTCTTGTTCCTCACATGTTATATTTCATTGTTGAAGATAAAAGGAATAACTCTTTATTTGTCCGTGAAATATTATCTATAACAATATATAAATAAGAGTCTTTCTTTTGTGTTCACATTTCAAAATACCAATTTTACCCTTTAAAATATAATTATTTATTAATTTTTTGAAAATTGACCGTTATTTTTACAAGTTTTTTATAAAATCATCTATCTCTGTTTCTTCTCTTCTTCTTTATTTATCAACGGTTGTTCTCTCATCTTTTTTTATATATTTTACTTTATTTTTAATAAATATAATTTTATTTTATAATAAATATAATTTTATTTTATAATAAATATAATTTTATTTTATATATTAACTTATAACATTACAATATCATCACCTACTAATATAATATCACACATATTTAAAAAATGCATACACATAGACGCGATAACGCATGTGTTTATGCTAGTTTTATAAATAGTATTTTGAGTTTTGAGTTTTGTGTAGATTTAACTTTTTATGAATATATAAGAAAAACTATGTCTTATGTATTTTTTCATAACTTTTTTAATTGTGACTTGATTATCATAAATTTTTATTTTAATAATTAAGTCTGTCAATTTCTTATTAGATTTTAATAAAAAAATTTAAACTTAAAAAAAAATATATGGATAAAGAACAAAAGAATAGATTATTTTTTAAAGATGATAAAGCAAGATTTCATAAAGATGAAAACAAGACATATTTATTTGTTTACATATTTTGAATTCTTCACCTATTTTGAAGGATGATACTAAAAATTGAAGGATTTAATTAGAGAGGTCGTTTTTTAAGATCAAAGGTTTGAGATTACATTTTTGAAACGAATCTAAGTTTTGAATATATTATTTTGACTCTTCCAAAATTTATGATCAACATCCACCACTGGTTCAACATTTATTGTTTTATCATCATAATTCCCACCCTTTGTATATTTTGATTTATGTCGATGACATCAGATACACCTCTAATTCTCTCATTCAGCAGCTTACTTATACTCCACTTTTTCTCTCAAACAACTTGGTGAACCGGACTATTTCTTGGATATTGAAATCCAGAATCGTTCAGACAACTCAGTGGTTATGACACAGAGTAAATACATTCGTGATCTTTTGCACAAGACCCAAATGATTGAGGCTCACTCTGTTTTATCTCCGATGGCCTCTTCTTATAAGCTCTCCAAGTCTGGATCTGCTTCCTTCTCCGATCCCACTTTCTCATTTGTGATTGGTTCGTTACAATATGTTCAGGCTTTCATTCGTCCAAATCTCTCACCTTGAATAATGTTATATCTAAGTCATATTTTCTTTTTATTATTTAATTTTGTACTAGCAATGACCTTTCACCACTCTTCCGTTCTTTTTATTTTCAGTTGTTTTTAGTTATTAGGAGGTTACACTGTTTTATAACTGCCAATAACAGTTCTGTAACTGTTTTTCTTTTTCGTCTATTTGTAAACATATTTAATGAATGTAAAGTGTGATTTTCCTTTCCATTGACAAATATTATCCTATTCTTCTATGCATTCACTAGTCACGAGACTACATATTCATCTATTCAGATTATGTCTTCTATTTTTCTGATCAAACTCTAATATTTGTTAGTCTTGTGTACAAAGAATTCACATCGATTTGAACATATCAAGCTAAAATTCTCAAGAAACAACTTATTACCTCTAACAATAGTTAAATGTTTTTAAAAGATAGATCATAACAAACTCTACATTTTAGTGTCTACACTTAAAAATCATCCTTCTGATATTTATTATAGGGACTATAATGAATGTTTTTAAATATAAAAATAAGAAGTAAAGTTTGTACATGTACAAAAACTAATGAAGTAATTAAATTTTCAATTAAATGATTTTTACTCTGGTCTCTGTACAAATTTATTTATTTATTTTTAGTTTGTCTAAAATTGTAAACTATTGTTTTTAGTCTAAATAAAATGTATAAATTTTGGTTTTAGTTTCAGTAAAAAAAATATATATATATCCTTCAAAACTTTGAAATGATTTGTCTCTGAGATTCATTTCAAATAGATAAATATCGTATTTTATATGTCCTAAAAGATTTTTTTAAGTATTAATTGTCGATATTATACCATTCAAAATGGTTACTTAATTATACCATTCAAAATGATCACATCATTTTCCATTCAACATATAATTAATCATATTTAACCCTTAAAACATTTTATAAAAAAAATAAAAAAACAGCACATCGTTTTTATAAATATATAGTTTATATTAGTGTTAATATTTTATGTCGTGAACTTCAAGCTTAACTTCTCACAAAGTCTAACGACGTTTAGAATATGGTGAAAATGTGGCGGTGAATGGATACGCCCTTGATTCTAAGAATTCCACGTTGTGGCCGTGGAGACCTGGGCTCGAATCCCAGCAGCCACATTGTAGATTTTTTATTCTGTACGTTTATTTTAATAAACATAGATCTCCAACATTTGTTGTAAAGCACAATAAATTTGTATTCCCAATATGCTTTTTTATATGGAAAATGATATACTGACCCTTTATTTTGACTCCACACTTGACTCCCTGACGTGGCATGCACAGGTGGAATTTATTTTTGAAATTAAAAATAATTTTTTTGAAGCATTTTACTTGAGACGTGGCAGGTTTTGGAAAGTGGGTTTGGACGTAAATATTGAGCGGGTTAGAAGCACGTTTTGGAGAGTGGGTTTGGGCGTCAAAATTGAAAGGGTTGGAAATTAGGTTTTCGTGTGGAGAGTGGGTTGCGCAGAGACAGCAAAAACGAAAAAAGGGAAAAGAAAGAAAGAAAGGAAAAACCCACTCGAAGGGAGAAAGGAAGAAAGGAGAATACGTGACTCCATACGAAGAGAGAAGACGAAGGGAGAAGACGTTCCTCCTAGAGT
>Ga0214542_1002660_pt1 | contig 36778 bp, 13 predicted proteins | sample CNSS1metaG_FD_160096 | JGI IMG/M metagenome (GOLD analysis project Ga0214542, IMG submission 160096) | Root nodule microbial communities from cowpea collected in UCLA plant growth center, Los Angeles, California, USA - CNSS1 | ecosystem: Host-associated > Plants > Roots > Nodule | place: USA...
TCTACCTTGTATTTTTTTATGTTTGTTGTTTTATTTTCTCAGCTCACCCTTTCTGTTTGTGTGTGGCGATGATCGTGTAATTCGTTACACGGGAGCAGATGTTGATACAGGTAGTGCTGAGGATGCCTAGATGGCGGAGTGAGGGCTAGCATGGGAGTAGTGCTAGGGTTTTACTAAATTGTAATTTATGTTTTAAATGCAAATTTTGGAACTTGTAATAAATTATGAATTAGTTATGAGTTTTGGCACGTTAATTTAATGAAATAAAATTTTCCCGCGTTGGGATTTTTATTGAGATGATTATTTAATGAAATTATTTATTTTAATATTTATTTTTAAGTAATATTCCCTAGGGATGTTACATGTAAACCTCTTTTGTAAATTTGCAATAGTTTCTCCTTGTTGCAGCCTAAATAACTCATACTCTTGAAACAACGCATGCTTTCTTGCCCTCTTCAAATCATTGGTTCCATCATTTGTAACTTCCAACACATCTCACATGTCCTTTGCACAACTACATTGGGATACCCAAAAGAATTCATCTAAATAGAATGCAAATGTAATGATAATTTTACCAACATAATCATATTAAACTTTCTTCTTTTCATCTTCTATCCAAAAGCTCCATGGTTTATCAACTTTCTTATTATCAACAACAAGTTTTGGAATGAATGGTCCATTCATGATAACATCCCAAATTCCTTGATCAATTGATTCCACACAAAAAAATTCATACACATTTTCCAAAACTGGTAATTCACAACACTAAATATAGGAGGCCTATGAATAAAAGCACCTTCTGCAAAAGGAGGTTTATTTTCAGTCATGATTTTCGAAAAATATTTTCAAGATAAAAAACTTGAGTAATTTTTAAGAATTTGCTCTGATAGTAATTGTAAACATGAAAAGAGTTCAAGACCAAGATGGAAGGTGGGTTGAATTGGACTTGTTAAAATTAGTGTTCAATTAAAACTTATGAAAAACTTTCGTCTGATTTAGATTAACCAAAGGATTTAGGTAAACAACATTATTGAACAACACAATTAACCAATTAAAAAGAACAATTAACAAATTGAAAAACTGCAAGAGAATTTAATTCTTTATTACACAATACTATTTTTATCAAATACAAGCAATTAATTATCAAAGATATTAATATCAAATATTCACAATGAATTTACTTGATAACAATGAATTTTATCACAAAGATTCAATTTATCAACTTTCTTAATGTAGTATTTTATAATGTGAGTTGTTGAAAAGATTAAAACAGTCACACAAAATTTTTATATTAGTCTACCCACAAAGAGCTACATTCAGGGATGCATCCACCCCAAGGCTTATAGCTTGGACCAACACTTAGGCCCAAATCATGCTCAAGGCCCAATCCATGGCCCACGTGCATCTCAAGCCCAAAGCCCACTAAAAGGCCCAATAATAAGAGGATGCATGATTAGAGCATTATAATAGATTTTAATTTTGGGCCAATTTTTAGGCCATGCTTTATTAAACTTGTTGATTAGCTTGCAAATTGGGCTAATTCAAGCCCAATTATGCCTTGGCCGAGAATTTCTCTCCAAAGACTCCTTCCATATAATGCCAACTGTGACAATGCATGAGACATGTGAAGGAGGACACTTAGCGCGAGATCCTAACTCCTTTGCATCCAATGGTTCCGTGAGCAACTTGGAGAGCAAGCCATGCATTTGCATTTCATTTCCTTTCTCATTTTCATTGCATTAAGGAAGGCTCATCTACTATAAATGAGAGATTCCTATGCTTGTATTTGGTTACTTTGGATTGGTAATAGACTAAGTGTTGAGAGTACTCCACCTATTGCCTCTAGAGTCACTTTGCTATACTAGTTTTTACCAAGAACTCCTTTAGCCTCTTTCCCTATAATAGATTTCTCTTCTAGGTTTCCTCTCCATTTCACCTTCATTGCTTCAAGAGCCTCCAAACTTGAATCCACTCCTCCATTTCACTCCATTTCCACTACAACCATGGACCTTCTCCTCTTCAGTTTTGTGCTACAAGGTCCATCAAGTGGCATCTAGAGCCACTCAAGCCATTGTTGATCATTTGTGTTGGTTTTAGTAAGGTTTCCTTCCATATCTTGTGTTTTTCTTGTGATTTTCATCTTGTTCATCTCTTCTTTTTTTGTTTCTTCAAGTTTCCTTCATTTCTACCGATTGTCATTAATGCTACATTAATCTTGTTGATTCAAATTTTAGTACTCCTTACTTCAATGGTGAATATGTGTTTTTAGGTTCCATTTTTTTTCTAGCATTTGTTCTTTAATCCCTTGCTGTTTTTCTTCATTTTAATCGATGCATCTTTTAATTTTTAGTTCTTTATGTTTTGTTTTGTCTTAATTCATGTTTAAGCACTTTGTTTCATCTTAATTTTCGTTCATATTGTAAATTCTGCACTTGCTTGATGAGAACCAAGTCCTACATCACATATTTGAGCTATGAACTTCAAGTGATGCTTGTGGATGTGTAAGGCAAAGGCCTCATTGTTTTTTTCTTCCATTTCACCAATTGGATTATGCTTTTGAGTGTCCTAGATGTTCTTCTATGATTCATGCTTGATTCTAGATAATCAAGTTCATTCATCTTTAATTTCATAGAACATCTTAAAATTTTCGTGAGCAACTTTGTTCTAGTCTGTTTTTCAGTTTTCACTACACGCACACCTACTGTTTGTGATTTATTCTGAACGCATAGATTGGCCAAATTTTTTTCTGATTTTTGTCTCTTGAAGCTAAGAGATGGACGAAAAAAAAAGAACCACTCAAAAATGTTGAATACAAAAAATATGATAAATCTTTGAATCAGAGGCATAAAATCCCATTTTCTGGCCTGGCAGCTTCAGGATTTTCCAAATTTCTTGCAGTTTTTGGTGTGTTGGCAGCTTCTAAAGTGTTCTTAGTTGTTATAATTGATTGCTTAATTGTATACTCCATATTGCTTTGAGTTTGCCTTCAATAGAAGTGGATTTTATTCCCTCAATTTGGCACAAATTAGCAATGAGTACAGTGGTTGTTTCCTTAGCACTTTTCCTTCTCTGTTTTTCAGCTTTCTTCTTCAATTATAGTGTTATTCTAGGTTCATTTTGATTGTGCTAGCCTTTATTTCTTGCCTTAATTTCTTGCTTGTCATTTCTTGGCTCTCCTTTCAGTCATGTTTCATTTTACTTCGATTTGGTTTAGCTTCCTTAATTAGCTTTTCTTGCTTTCTTTCTTGGCTTAATTTAAGTTTGTTGGCCGTGTGTCTATGGTATTGTGGGGATTAAACTCTATGAATGATTTATATTCTAGTGGTAGCATATTAGGAGGTGGAGTTTAAGGTAGACATTAGTTTACTTGATTCTTGAGTGCTTTCTCCTTTTGCTTCCAAATATTGTGTGAGTTTTGAGCCATATTTCCTTGTGAGTGTGAGTGTTAATATTTTGGAGTGGCATAGTTTTCCTTTGTTGTTTATGGTGCAGGTTTGGGTGGCTGTTTTTCCTCCAACCGTGACTATTTTGTTGCTATTTTGCCCTTCAATTTGGTGGTCTCAAGGTGCTTTACAAGTGCCTTAATTGGTGGTGAACTTTGTGCATTAAAGAAGAGGATACAAGCCAAGCTATTAGCTCTCAAATTATGCATTTTGGCAGCACATTGACAGCACCTTTTGGACATTTAATTGCTTCTTGTTTAGCTTTCTTTTGTTCTTCATTTTGTATCTTTTGGACACCATATTTGGTACCTTTGTGAAGCTTCCTTTGTTTGTGAAAATTGCTTCTTTTGGAATCCAAAGTTGACACATTAAGTGATATTGGGTGTCTTCATTTTGAGTACAAAATTAGTGCACCAAAGTTTCTTTAATAGTTATTCCTTGTAATTTTGGCCTACTTATGTGTCTTGGGGAACCACAAGGTGTTCAATCTCATCTCCTAAGTAGAATACTTTTCCCAAATAGTGCAAACGCTTTTAGTGGTAGGTGTGTTGAAAGTTCCAAGTGCTTTCTCACCTTGCCTTAGGCCGCATAATTTATATTCATAGTTTCCCGTTGCATAGTGGCTTGATTTGTGAGAATAAAGTCTCTAAAAATTTTGCCAATTAGGGGTCCATTTTAGTGTTGATCTTTTTGCTTTCTTTGAGTCTTGTTTGTGTGCTTCGTGCTTCGTGCCTCAAGTGATTCTATTTACTTAGCACTTAGACAATTGTGTGCTCTTTGAAACCTTTTGCAAGTGTATCTTGGCAAGGATTGGCCTTGGTACTTAAGAAGTCTTAAAGACTCACCTCGCCTAACTTGAAGGTTCACTTGTGATTGGTTTTATCTTCCACACTTTGTTCAAGTTTCTAAGTTCTTTCAATCACCATGAGCACTACTTTCTTTAGAAATTTCCCTCAATTTTTTTGAGAAACTTGTTTTTCAAAATTGTTTCCAAGATGAATGTGTATCCCTATTCTACTTTGCATGATAATTTTTGGGACCAAAATAGTTTGCATTCTATATAGTGAACACTATTTACATCATAGGTTTGTGCATGACATTCCCTAGTTTGGTATGGTAGCAAAGTTGACCCAATGTCATACTTAGGTTGGGAGAAAAGGATTGAAAAATTGTGTCCAGATTTTATTTTTTCAATTTCGGCTGACAAGGTTGAAGCTATTCTCTCTCATTTTTTATAGATAGTTTTTGGGAATAAATGAAAAAGAAAAAATAGAAATCAATCCGATGCACAATAAAAAAAATGGATTTCTTTTTGTATTTTCTTAATTAATTATTAGGAGCAATAAATATTGTATAGTTGATTTGTGCACTTCTAGGTTTATAACAAATACATCTAAGTGGTGTTATTCAAGACAGAATCTGGTTCACATTGGTCAAAATATGTCATTCGAAATTGGGAGGAATTGAGGGCATGCATGTGGCGACAATTTGTTTTAACTAATTTTGAGAGAAATCAAGCACTCAAACGTGAGTTGAGAGAACTCGTGGAGAGAGGTCTGAATTTCATTGACAATGAGCCATAATTCCTTCGTTGTGCAGCTAAGTATAAAAAGCGATGTGACATACTCTTGTGGGAGAAAAGAGAAAGAGCATTCCAAAAACAAAGAGAGCAAGAGGAAAGAAAAAAATTTGAAAAAGAAATGAGAGACAAAGGAGAACGAAAGGTAGAGGAAAAGTTGAGAAAAGAGAAGGAGGAAAAAGATAGAAAAGAATATGAAGAAAAGGAGATCGTGCTTAGGGAAGTAAAGATACCACATTCTACTCTTCTTTGCAAAGACATAAAGATCAAGCTTTTAAAGGGAGTGATTCCATCTTTAAACTTTCTTTCATTTTCCATTAATTATTTTGTCTTAGTTTTTCCTCAAAATGTTTTTCCAACTTCAATCATTATTTCAAACTTCTTAAAAGATCTTCCAAAACCATCCTCTGACTTAGAATTACCTTTTAGGTTTGAATTAAGTCAAAGTGAAAATTACAATTTTTGTGAAGTGGGTCGAATATCACATTTTTCCAAATTTACAAGCCCATCTTACAACATTTCACCTCCATATCTACTGCATGGTCTCTATGATTCTCCTAAAATAATGTTTGATGACTATTGCAGATATAGTTTTGATCCTGGTGGAACCCAGCTTTAGTTGCTGTGAGCCTTAAACAATCCTCTTGATCTGAGGACATATCCTTTTTAAGAGGAGCGGATGATGCATCCACCCCAAGGCTTATAGCTTGGGCCAACGCCTAGGCCCAAATCATGCTCAAGGTCAAATCCATAGCCCACATGCATCTCAAGCCCAAAGCCCACTAAGAGGCCCAATAACAAGAGGAAGCATGATTAGAGCATTAGAATAGATTTAAATTTTGGACTAATTGTTAGGCCATGCTTTATTAAACTTGTTGATTAGCTTGCAAATTGGGCTAATTCAAGCCCAATTATGCCTTGGCCGAGAATTGCTCTCCAAAGACTCATTCCACATGGTGCTAAGTGTAACAATGCATGAGACATGTGAAGGAGGACACTTGGCGCGAGATCCTAGCTCCTTTGCATCCAATGGTTCCGTGAGCAACTTGGAGAGCAAGCCATGCATTTGCATTTCATTTCCTTTCTCATTTTCATTGTATTAAGGAAGTCTCCTCTACTATAAATGACAGCTTCTTATACTTGTATTTGGTTACTTTGGATTGGTAATAGACTAAATTTGAGACTACTCCACTTATTGCCTCTATAGTCACTTTGTTAGACTAGTTTCTACCAAGAACTTTTCTAGCCTCCTTCCCTATAATAGATTTCTCTTCTAGGTTTCCTCTCCATTTCATCTTCATTGCTTCAAGAGCCTCCAAGCTTGAATCCACTTCTCCATTTCACTCCATTTCCGCTACAACCATGGACCTTCTCCTCTTCATTTTCGTGCTACAAGGTCCATCATCCAGTCAGTCAAAGCAACCTGAGCTTGGCTTTCCACTACAACAAAAAATTACAAGGTTCTTTACAAACAATTTTTTGAAATATACACCTAAGCAAAACCTTCTTGAAACATACAAAGTGATAAAGTAATTAGTAATTAGTAAAGCCGTTTCCATGAAAACATGAACTTGAAATGATAAATGGGGTGGAAGGAATACATAAACTTGAACCATTGATGAATAAGATTCTGGAATAAGAGAAACGCATAAACTTGAAACCCCAAATCAAGTAAGAATGCATCACAAATCTCCATAAGGTTTGGAATTCAAATTTCAAATTCAAAACAAAAATTGAGATGTAGATTTTAAAAGATTCATTCAGATTAACCGAAGACCTTACCGTCAATAACTTACTCAAGCATATGTAAGCTATCCATGATAGAAGATTCACCAAAAAAAACATTAATCATAAACATTTTTCCAAATCAGAGATGTAACCTAAAATTAAAACCCTATATAAATTAGAATAGGCCATAAATATATGTTACCACAAATCTCTTGAAAGTTTTCCAAATTTTTGAGATAACATTTGGGTTAAAGCACAATACCTATTCAATATACCAAAAATGAACATGTTTAAGGCAATGTATGCAATGTAAACTTGTCTCAAAGGAAGAAATGAGAATAATGCCTACAAAAATGTGAGTTAGAGTGGCATAAATTGTATCACCAATTTGACAAGCCAAGAAAGGCTCAATGTTGCTATGAAGACAAAGAACCAAAGAGAAGCAAAGAAAGGAGAAGAGAGAGAGAATGAATCAAAGAGAGGTAGAGAAGGTAGAGAGCATAAAATGAGAGGAAAAGAGCAAAACAAAACCCTAATGATGTGTTTGGATGAGGCAATTCAAGAGGGTGATTCATTTATTTGGAGAATTGAAATTCTTTATAATAAAATGCTTTGTTTGGATAGAGAAATTAAAAAGAATTTAAAATGCATGCATTTTTTTGAAGTATTTCAATTAGCTAAATTAGAACGAATTCAAATACCCTCAAAAAAGGTGGAATTTGAAATTCTCCTCACTCAACCTCACACTTTGGACTCAATCCCAAACGGACCCAGCAAACTCGACAACCATGATAGGCTGGGTTGGCCAGGCCAGACACTCCAGACGGATCAGACCAACTTGACAACACAAACGGGTCGAGCAAGCCCGATGACTCAGAAGGGTCGGGCGGGTCCGATAACCCAGACGGACCGGGGTCACCTAATGACACATACGGGTCAGGCGGGCTTGACAACTCAAACAGGTCAGCGGATCCGATGGCCCAAACAGGACGGGCAAACATGACGACCCACACTGGTTTGACTAGCATAACGACCTTGTTAGGTCGGGTCGACCCAATGACACAAACTTGTTGAGTGTGCCCAATGACACAAACAGGCTCGACAACTCAGATGGGTTGACGGGCTCGACGATCTAGTGAGTCCAAGTCGGGCCAATGACCTAGACGGGTTGGGTCGGGCTGGGTCGACAAACTTGACGGACATGACCGATCTGTATGGGTCGTCAGGCTGATCAGGCTTGTCTAGATCGTCAAGCTGACCCATCCTAGGTCGTTTGGGTTTCCTGGCCCGGTTGAGTCGTCGAGTCAGCCTGACCCATCTAGGTCGTCGAGCTCGTTTCCAAATTTATCATGAACTCAAAACATTATTAAGCCTAAAATAAATATTTTTAAAATGAAATTTTATCTCACAAGAAATTCAATTATATTATCCGAACAAGAAATTAAAATGTAAGGTATTTTAATTTCTTTACCCAAACAAGTTATTTCGAAAATGAAGGGAATTTAATTGCAAGCAATTCAAATACAATACATTTCAATTTCTCAACATTGTTGAAATGCTTCATCCAAACACAAGGTAATGGTGTGTTTGGATGAGACAATTTAAGAGAGTAATTCATTTATTTAGAGAATTTGAATTTCTTTTAAGTAAAATGACTTGTTTGGATGAAGAAATTAAAATGAAATTGAAATTGCAGAATTTTAAAAAGGTATTTCAAATTCCTAAAATAGTAGAATTTGAAATTCACTCGAAAAAGAAGGAAATTGAAATTTCACAATTTGTGGAATTCTCATTGTTTAAGATTAGAGGTTTCAATTTGGCCCAAATGACCTAAATGACCTAGACGGGTCGGGTCGGCCCAACGACATACATGGGTCGAGGCGGCCTAACAATTTAGATAGGCTGGGTAGGCCCGAGGACACAAACGGACTAGGTGGGCCGACTATCAAGGCAGGTCGAGCAAGACCAACTACCAAAATGAGCCTGACAACTTAGACAGGTCAGGCGAACCAGATGACCCAAACGGGCCTAACGACCCAAACAGGTTCGACGGGCTTGAAGACCCACACAAGTCAGACGGGCCCGATAACCCAAACAGGTCAAGCAGGCCCGATAACACAAATGGGTCGAGTAGTCCCGATGATAAAGACGGGTTGGGGGGCCTCGATGACCCATATAGGTTTGGCCAAGTCGACGACCTAAATAGGTCTGATCGGCTTGACGATCCAAACGAGCATGACCAAAAGAGCTCGACCACCCAAACGGGCCGGGTCGGGCCAACTACTTAGAAGAGCTACACCGCCTCAACGACTCAGACAAGTCGGGCAAGGTTGACGACGTAAACGAGGTCGACTTGCCCGACAACCCAAACTGGCCCGACCGGTTCGACGACCCAAACGGTCTCGACTACCCAGATGGGTCGATGACCCAAACGGGTTGAGCTAACGAGCTAGGCCGACATGACAACCTAGACGAGTTGAGCAAAACTAACGACCTTGACATGCCCGACCGGCCTAATGACACAGATAGGCCCGACCAGGCCGACAACCTAGAGGGCTGGGCCGAGAAGACATAGTCTTAAATTCATCCAAATTTGGCCGAGTTGTCTTCGACATAAATTTTGAAAAAATTGGTTGAGTCAGCATCGACTGCAATTTGGTTGAATGTTGTAATATCCCGTCCGGATATTACGAATTTAAATAATAAAATAAAAGAATAAATAACAACCTCATTTAATAAGAACATCATTTCCCAAAATCGCGGGAAATTTAAAACTTTATTTCATAACTCGATAATGAGAAATCCAAACAAGTGTTCATCCATTATATAATGAAAATCCAATAACATAAACGTTTACAACTGATTCAAAAACATATGATAAAATCCCCAAGCATCCCCGCTCCGTGGCTAAGCCTCACCAGAACCACCTGCAATATCATTTGCTCACGTATATCGCGTACACGATCATCGCCAAACACAAGCAGATAGGGTGAGCTAATAGAATAAACACATAAATATAAATCATATACATATAACAAAACACATCAAACGAAAACTCTTCTTTCATTCCACATGGCCATAACCATGCTTGATATCGATTCGCATCAAAGGAACCTCATCCTTTCCTTCCACATGGCCACAACCATGTTAATTGTGTTCTACATCCTCTAATGAGTACCTCAAGATGTCTGCTGCCACACCTATCGGCCACAACCGATAGAGCACGTGAGAGAAATCATGCTACGGATCACACACTGTAACGTTAGGTGGAGTTCCCAAATGCGAACAGAGTCCGCAATGTCCCAAGACTAACAAACTTGTCAGCTAAATACTGAGGAGGGCAATCCATTTGGACCCATCTGTACTGGCCACAACCAACACACTCACACCGACAACCCTCGCCAACCCGAGCCACAACTCAAGAGTTCCTCGTGTTCATCCGCAATCCCGAGTCACAACTCAAGGGATGTCATTCCGGGCCACAACCCATAGAATGCCACATGCTTAACCCCTATCCCGAGCCACAACTCAAGGATACGTTCTGAGCCACAACTCAAGGAACACCAACAAGCCCACCATTGAGATATCTTAGAAGCCTAGTAGACCATGTATCACAATTCCAACTCATTCAATTCAACACAGTAGTAACACTTGCCTGGAACACACAAAAGCACCCTAGGTCGCTTAGGCTAAAAGTACTTGTCCAAACAGCCCATCCTATCTCGCTTAAGCTAGGCCCACTCGCTTGAGCGAGTCCATAATACAACAGCAACCCATAAGTCTTGCTTGAGCAAGCTTCTTCTCGCTTGGGCGAGACCCTCATTTGCTCAGGACTAAAGTGCCTCGTCTAGGCGACGAGTCTCTATTATTCTCACCTAGGCGAGCCTGGCTCGTCTGAGCGAGAAAGGCAGACTCCTGCACTGTAACGCAACAGACACCAACCAAAAACATGCACAAATCGCATACCCATTATATCAATCAATTTGAAACATTGTACCAAACATTGGAGCATGATATTGACACATTATATACCCCAAAAACCCAAGTTTGCACATTAACGGCATACTCAGTGCAAAGATTCAATATACCCATTTAATTGATTAAAATTTTCATCATATGACAATGCAACCCTTAAACCCCAAATTACGATCATATATGGCATGATTTATTGGCACAATACTTATCAGAACATATGCATAAAATAACTAGACGAAAATTTGGGTTCAGCTCCCCTAACCTGGATGCCTTTGCTTAGAAAAAAATGCAGATTGTTGAGAATCCCTCCTTGACCACTAGGTAGCCTAACACCTTCCCTTCACTTCGCACTCAATTGCCACAATCCTCTCAACTCACTCTATATTTTCGCACACGCTGCAAAACGCTCAGAAAACAGTCTTCCAAAACCCCTCTTCTCTCTCAAAATTTGCCTTTTAAAGGGCTTTCATGTTAGGTTAATGAGCCAAAACAAAAATGGGTTTTAATGACAAAGTTAATTGTTATTCAAAGCCATTATTATCATCAAATCAAGGCACAACCACCCAAGCAATTTATCTTTTGTGATAATTCACATAATTCTATAATCATGTTATCACTCAACACGATCTTGCTAATTATTAAAATTAATAATAATCAAACAACACAAAAGTGGCATACATAGAACTCAAACCCAAGTCCTCTCACACAATCAAAGTACTCTCAACCACTTGAGCTAGTACTTTTCCACATCACACCAATCAATATTTAATGCCACAAAGGCTCCCACTACCCGCATTTATTAATTAATTAATTATTTAATTAATTAATTTTCACGGGTCTTACAAATGTGACCGAGTTTGCTCCAGCCTAAATTTGGCCAAATTGGACTGTGTTTACGTTGGCCAAATTTTTGTTGAATTTCGTCGAGTCAGCTTGATCGAAATTTGACCAAATTTAAATATTTTAAGTTGACAATTATATTTGTTAAATTTAATTTCAAAATTTATATATTAAAATAAATATTATTAAAATGAAAATTTGTCTCATAAGATAAATTCAATTATTTTATCCAAACAAGAAATTGAAATGTAAGGTATTCTAATTACTCTATCCAAACATATTATTTAGAGAACGAAGGGAATTCAATTGTAAGAATTTCAAAATGCAATGCATTTCAATTTCTTAGAATTGTTGAAATGTTTCATCCAAACACAAGGTAAAGAAATATAAAAATAAAACTAATTCCATAATTGTGAAAGATAAAATTGGAAATAAAATATGTATTCACCAAAAAATTATATCCTCTTTATATAGTGTTATAGATAAATAATTTTATAATCTTTTTACAAATAACTTTTATTTATTTTATATATAATTTTAAAAAAATGGTTAAATTGAAAAAATAATTAAAAATAAAAGTCATTTAAAGAAGATATAATTACTCGTATAGTACCCAGTTTGGGGCTAGTGTGTCAAATAGGTACCCGGTTTAAAAAAAAAAAAAGTGTCAATTGCATTTCAACTTTTGAAAAAATACTTCAATTAGGTCCCTTTCAAACGGAGTTGACTAACATCGTTAGTCAACGTGCCACGTGTCAGTATGTGGGTTTTTTGATTTTTTTTTAATTTTTTTTTTGATTTTTTTAAATTTTTAAAATTTTTAAAATTTTTTGAAAAGAAAAATAAAAAAAATGCCACGTGTCAAGTCCATGTGTGTACCACGTGGCATTGCAATGCCACGTGTCAGTGTCACTATCAGATGCCACTATGTTGATTTCGATTTAGTCCCCATATATGTCTTTTTTGTTTCAATTTAGTACCTAAGTACGTGTATCTGATTCATTTTTATCCCAATTTTTTTTAATAATTAAAATATTTTTGTAAGCCATTTTTTATAAGATTAAAAATTAAGTACTAATATTTATATTGTTTCTCTCAATTTCAGACCAAATTTATTATTTGTATAAATGTTATACTAATATTTTTTATTAAAAATGACTTTTTAACATATTACTTTATTAATTTTTTTTTATTAAGTACTCATGTTTTGTTAATTTTTATTTTTTTTCCAAAATAGAACAATATTTTCTCTTACTAATTTTAAACAAAATTTCTATTGGTATGAGTGTTGTAACACCCCATTTAATTTAATAAGCGAAATTAAAAGTAGCGTCACATAAAGATAACATGTTATCACAGTCCGAGAGTTTGAAACTCAACTCCTTACAACCCAAGGCACACCATGATGCCCAAAAGAAAACTGGATAAAGAATTTAACCAAAGTATATAAATCTAAGGACAAACAAATACATGGGCCATAGTCCTAAAGAAACACATAAAGAAATTAGAAACCAGCCCACGCGGACTATGCAGCAGAACCACCACCTCCCTGTTGCCCACGGGTGTTCCTCGCATCTGCTCACACCAACAAGTTGATGATCATCGCAAAAGAGAGTACCACACAACAGAACACACAATAATGAAAGTAGGGTAAGCTAGAGCACAAAATAATATCATTAAGCAATCTAATACACTTTCACCGTCAACCATACATAAAACACTCAACATGCCATGACTCTCAAACCAATACACTAAGGACTCGATTCGACTCATCCGGATACATACAATCTGGTCGGATTCAGCGGATGCTTGCACTTGTGGTGGATACCTCTGCTCACTCCCGAGCTGCTCACCCTCGAGCTATGTGTTACAAGTGTTACAATGAATCAATTTCCCTCACCACAAGGTTAGCCCTTAATGAATTACAGGCCTCCTACTACTCTCACCATAGGAGTCAGTCCGCTCTAAATGAGACTAACTGACCCCTTAGAGTGTCAGGATGCAACCTTACCTTGAATCCTTACCAGACCATACAGATGGGGCACCACCATAGACACCCACTAATAGGGGCCATGGAATTACGTCCCGACCACTAAAGCACGACCCTGAAGCCCCACCTAGAGACTTCAAGGGATTACGTACTAACCACTTACCAACATATATAAACAGCCAAGAAATAACCACATATATCATGCATAAGAGATTCATACCCACATCCATAAACAACCCTCATTTATTACATGTCGAACCAATACTAACTCGTGTTACCAATCATGATAAAAGCGTCTCCCATCATATCAATATCATGCCACTGAATTACCAATCATCAATGTTCACCATTGTTCATGCCAGATTTGTGACCACATACGTATCCAACCCCTCATGTATAATTCACATAAGATCATGCCAAACTCGCCATTTATTTCATGTAAGCCCCCCCTTAATCATGTATACTCATCCCCATCATGCCATCATAAGGTAATCCCATTAAGTATACACCAAACATCCACGAACGGAAAGAAAGCCAGACTAAATCTCACACTCTCGCCTAGCCTCTCGCTCAAGCAGAGGAGTCTCGCTCAAGCGAGACGGTCTCTCACTCAGGCGAGCTCTCCTCGCCTAGGCGAAGGCTCAAAATACTGGAATAGTGGCAGTTACGCTGTCTCGCTTAGGCGAGACCCTCCTCGCCTGAGTGAGATGCTCGCTCACTCAAAATGAGTTGGTCGCTTGAGCAACCTCTCGTGCGAGAAGACCTGGGCGAGCCTCTGCTCATCTCGCCTAGGCGAGGCTAGCTCGCTTGGGCGAGATTATCAGTCCCCACCCACTGTTCACTTGCAAAACAGACAAAACCAGGCCAAGCAAAGCAATAGTACACTTCACAAAACTCATAGAAACATACAAAACATTAAATCATACAAATCATGCATAAACAATCAAGTTACCAACGATTTTGCAGAAAACCCTAACTTCCCGTACCTGGAAAAGGGTTAACGGAGACCTTGACGGCACGACAGCGAGCACTGCAGCTCTAGGAATGAATTAGAGAGCTGAAAACAGAAGAGAAAACGGAACCAAGGGGTGGATTATTACAAAACCCTAACTGGAAATGTCAAGGAAGATCAATGGTAACCATACGAGCTAGAAAGAGGTACTTACGCAGAGTAGGAGCTGGTTTTGAGTTAGCTCGAAGGGGACTTAGGGCAAACACTAGCAAAGCGTTCTGTGAGGGAAAAGGAAAGGTGATGACTGATTCTTCTGCAAGAGGGAAAAGTGTGAGTTAGGGCAAACTGAAAGTGGTTTTATCTTTTGGGCCAACCTTTAGGCCCAACAGTTGTAAGGCAGCCCTTAAAATATTAGGATAGAAGAATTGGGCCTTACAAGTGTTATACTAATTTTTTTTTAAAAAAATGACCTAATAAAATGACTTTTACCACTAAATTTTTATATAAATATCAAATACTTAATTTTTGTAAAACTTTTATACTTAATTACTTTTAATTTTATAAAAAATATATTTTAATTATTAAAAAATATTAGGTCAAAATTGAATAAGATACACATAAGTAAGTACTAAATTGAAATGAAAAAACATATATGGAGACTAAATCGAAATCAACATAATAGCATTTGATAGTGATACTGACACATGGCATTGACATGCCACGTGTCACACATAGGGACTTGACATGACATTTTTATTTTTATTTTTCAAAAAATTTTAAGAAAATTAAAAAAAAAATAATCAAAAAAAACCACAGACTGACACGTGGCACGTTGACTAACGATGTTAGTCAACTTCGTCTGAAAGGGACTTAATTGAAACACTTTTTCAAAAATTGGGATGGAATTGACACTTTGTTTAAACCTGGTACCTGATACCTATTTGACATACTAACCTCAAACTGGGTACTATGCGAGTAATTATACCTTTAAAAAATAAAATTAATAAAATAATTATTTTAATTTAAAAAAATATAAAGGATAAAATTGAAAAATAAATTTGAACCTTAGAAATTTTATATATGGTTTATATATGGGTATAAATATATTTATATAGAATTATGTCCCTTACACTAATATATTAACTATATTAATATTTAAAATTATTTATGATGTTATTAATGCCAATAATATAATACATGTATATTAATAATTATATATATATATATATATATATATAAATAAATAAATGATGTATATTATAATATTGTTAAAAATAATCAGAGAAGTGTTTCGTTTGGGCCTAATATTTGAGCATGGTCAAAGAAGTTGGGCCAGTCCCACATATTAATTTGGGCGAAGCCTAAGTAATATGTAGCAGGAAGAATTAGGGTTTATAAGGGCGAAGATCTAGTTGCAGTCGGAAGAGCGACAAGCGGAGAAGGTAAGCGGCAGCGGCATAGTTGCCGTAGAAGACAATCACCATGGTCCATGTGTCCTTTTACAGGAACTGTGAGTAGATGGATGAACTCTCCCTCACAACACCGTTTTTGTGATGTTGGACAAAGGTAACAACAACATTGATCGCTTTTGTTTTGTGTGACAGATGGAAAGACGTTCAAGAAGCCGCGTCGTCCGTACGAGAAGGAGCGTTTGGACGCGGAGCTGAAGCTGGTGGGGGAGTACGGGTTACGGTGCAAGAGGGAGCTGTGGAGGGTTCAGTATGCCCTCAGCCGCATCCGCAACAACGCGCGTAATCTCCTCACTCTCGATGAGAAAAATCCGCGCCGGATCTTTGAGGGCGAGGCTCTCCTCCGCCGCATGTTCCGCTACGGTCTCCTCGACGAGACCCAGAACAAACTGGATTACGTCCTTGCACTCACTGTCGAGAACTTCCTCGAGCGCCGCCTCCAGACCCTCGTCTTCAAGTCCGGCATGGCCAAGTCTATCCACCATGCTAGGGTTCTCATCAAACAGAGACACATCAGGTCCTTTTGTATTTCTAATGCTCCTCTTGTTTTCGTTTTCGTATTGATTGTGTTTTTCGTGTTCATTATCACACATTTATAGTGAAATATCATGTTTTCAGTATTGAATTGGGCATTTTCTTTTTGCTCAGCGAGCATTTGTTTTTCTGAGTTTGGCTCTTTTTAATTTTATGTTTTTCTGAGTAATTGGAACATGGGTATGATGGAAAAATTTTATGATCTTGACAAGTTTTTTTTTTTTTATTATTCTTGGAGACTTTATTATGGAAGTGTTTGTCAATTGGGTTAGATTTGGATGCATCAAACTACTATAGAACACGGAAACAATGAATACTATGAATTCATTTTCTTATGTGAATTAAAATGATCTTAATCTGCCCAAGAAATTGAATTTGTTGTACCTCCTTTTTGGGGTAATATATGCAAATGGAGCCGGTTGCTTTCAAAATTGAAGATGAAACAGGGTTAACTTATTTTTTTAAGATCTTTTTTGGATACAAAATCCTCTGTTTTGGCAGAACTGAGTGTTAATGTATAAGCTTTCTATTTCTATCTTGACTTTGTGAATGTTGATGTATGAGTCACATTTGTTTGATGTATCTGTATTACATGCATTGTTTGGAGAATGACCTTTGTATTGTGTGATTTGGGATGTGGGCAGGGTTGGTAGGCAAGTGGTGAACATCCCATCATTCTTGGTGAGGGTTGACTCACAGAAGCACATTGACTTTTCACTTACAAGTCCCCTTGGTGGAGGACGCCCTGGAAGAGTGAAGAGAAGGAACCAAAGGGCTGCTGCTAAGAAGGCCGCAGGTGGAGATGGAGATGAGGAAGATGAGGATTAGGTTATTAATTATCTCTTTCTGTATTGCATTTACACTTTGTGCCATTACGTGCCTAGATTATCGTTTTTGACTGTCATACATTTTTATCCTAGGTTTCTTGTTTGGTAAAACATTTTGTTTGACATATTATTCTTTTGAACTTAAATATCAAGATTTTCCTTTAAACTATTTTTTGTTCATCAACTTCTAGAATGGAAGTGCGATTGAATGGATTTCTTTTGGTCAAATACTTAGTTATAGGAATCGGGAAGGTTTATGTAGCTCAAGATTTATAACATTTAACTATCACATTATTTTTGAAGATATTGAGCAGGAATAAGTAGGTGCTCCAATCATACAAATTGGGTTATAGAGATGGGAGTATTTTAGGGTTTACGGTTTATATTGGTCGATATTCATTGTTTTGAATGATATTACCAAATGGCATAATAACAAAAACATCGAACCTCATATATCTTGTTCTTTTTTCCCTTTTTTTCTCTATTTTTTTGAGTGTGTTTTAATAAGTGGTATCTACAGCTATTTTCGTTGAGGATCTATATGAGATATCCACTAACTTGTGAGAACCCTTTTGATAGTGTGAATCATGGTAGGTTCCAATAGGTTCTTTTCCTACCAACTTGCCAATTTTTGTTAGTAAGAACTCTGATCAATGGAGTGTTAAAATGAGTGTCATCTTTTGATTTATAAGAAATGTTGAAAATTGTAAAGAATGATGTTCAAGAATTGGGGAAGGTGCTACACAGGTGCAAAAACAATCCATAGGTAATCTAAAACGTAAGATTGTAAAACGTTAAAGATTGGATTTGTTTTTTCATAGAATGCAATTTGTAACAATTTATTGATATACCTTTTTATAAAAAATTCATAAGTTGGTAAATTGTGTTTGGGAAACATGATTTCAAAATGAAGTCATTTTTCCCAAACTCTACTTTAGAATAGTAAAATTTAATTTTTTTCTTTGAAATAACAATTTATACATTTTTCTTCAAATGTGTTTTAGATACACGATTTTAACATTTTATTGTTTTTTAAAAGTTGTATATACTTTCAACAACTTCCCCTGCATTTCTGATTTGATTTACAGTCTTATATTTTTTCTTTTGGACTTAATTATTATTTGGTTGGTCTTGATATTTATAGAGTTTATTCAATATTTTTGTATTGATAATAAAAATATATATAAAATAAAAGTATCTTGCATTTTCTAATTCTTTTACACATTAAAAAGTAAATGTCAAAATTGAGGAAAACTAAAAGAAAAGAAAACACCTATAACTTACATAAAGTGATATAATAGTTTAATATAACTATATTACAAGCAAAATATATAAAATAAAGATCTTGATATGTTCTAATTCTTTTACCCGTTAAAAAGTAAATGTCAAAATCGCGGAAAACTAAAAAAAAGGAAACACGTAACTTATAATAAAGAGATATAACATTTTAACATAGTTATATTACAAGCAAAATTGAGATAAAAGAGGTAATATATGTTGAGGATTCCCAAGTTCAAGGAAAACAACTATTGTTCTGATCAATTTTGTGATAAAATTTTTCTTTTTTCATCAATTCACTCATCGTTTTATTTTAAAAAGTTCATTCAATAATATTTTTTAGTTTAATTGATGGTAACATTATTTATTATTTAGAAGGTTGTCACGGGTGACTTTTGTTTGAGGTTTTTTTTTCTTGTCTCTCTAGCTTCCACCACCATCTATCTTCTCCTCACCACACACCCCGATCACCACCTTCCACCCCCACTCAAAGCTTATGAAATTAACCATGACATCTTCCATATTTAGCCTTTGTTTGTTTTATAGAGTAAGAAATAAATGCACAAATTGTTCTAGTTTGGTTATATTGATTTGGATTGATTTGAAACGAATGAAAGTTGAAGGAGCATGGTGAGACTCCTTTTAACATGGGAAAGAAAAAGAAAGCTATATAAGACTTGTAAATTTACATTGAAACCCTTGATTCATAATGCTTATTAAGAATGTGCTTGTATGGATCATAATAGTAATATAAATAAATTTATATAAATTATAATAATAATAAAATATTAAATAAACAATTATAAGACTACTATAAATAAATTTATATAATAATAGTAATAAATAGTAAAAGTAATAATCAATATGAATTTATAAAATAATAATAGCAATAATTAGAAAATCATAAACAATCATAATAATAAGAATAACATTTTAACTTACTTTAAACTAATTATATTTTATTTTAAATTAATTTTAATTACAAAAGTAAAATTGTAATTTTACAATTTTATCAATTAAAACATTTTTTTAATTTATCAAACCAATCAAATTACCCACGAACTTTCCTCTCATTTCGCTTTATCCAAACTACCTTACTCTCACATCTTTTCCCCCTCAAATTCAATGATTTCCATTCGGTCCAAATTCATCTTTCAATCCAAACACAAATGTACATATTTATGATTTGCAAGTTGTGCAAATAGATGAAGATCCTTGGCCATGTGCTATATACAAATCAATTTCCTTTAGTTTTTTTATTTAAACTCAATGCTCACATTAATAAAACCTAAAAATAGAAGGGAGTTTGAAAAGAAAAAAAAAAGAGTGTAGGGGCCTTGAGGTAGAATGATGAAATAAGAATATAAATATATAGGAAGTGTTAACATGTAAAAGATAAAAAAGCCTAAGGGTGTGTTCCCTTCTGAATATTAATTTGGGAGAGAGGGAAAAGATTAATTTGAGTAGATTAGAGGGTGAAGTTTGTGTTGCTCTTTTTAAAGGATTTAAAGGAATTTAAAGGTGAAAGTGAGTGGATTTAGAAGTGTAGTCTCTAAAAGTTTGTGAATGATTTGATAGATGTGAAAAATTAAAAATTAAGTATAATTGAAAGAAAAACAAGATTACCAAATTATCCTTGATGTTGAAATTAATCTAAAATTATATATTAGAATAGTCATCTTTATGTTATAAAAAATATTTAAATGAATAACTAAAAAGGATAATAAAAAATAATAAAAATACAATATATTTACTTCTTCAACTTTTTATTTTTGATAAACAATTTAGAAATTTGGGGTATTAATTATTCTTGTAAATATAATTTTAAAATTCATATTTTACATTATTAACATTATTAGTGAATTAAGAAAAAGAAAAATGAATCGAAGACATAATGATAATTTTTCTTAAATAATTCTCAAATTATCTCACATGAGGAGAGATGTGAAAATAAGGAAATCCCTTGTTCCTTCCTTTCCCTCTCTCTCGAATTCATTGTAGTAAATATGTAACTCACTCTCAAAGCATGCCTTTCTAATCCCTCTCAACAATAAACCCTTTCAAATGAAAACAACATAAAAGAGGGAGAAAGGGAGAAAAGGTGGTGGATGATGGAGAAAGGTGAAGAAAGAAAGAAACAAAAGATAGAAAAAAAAAGAAAATCTGCAAGACCACATTTTCTGTGTTAAAGTGTTGGGCTAGCTTTGGTAAAAAGGCCCAAAGGCAGCTCATCTTGTTTTTCAGGATCCCCTCAACTGTCCACATGCTTCCCATTCTATCTCATTCACCAAAAACAATTCCCACCCTTCATCTTAGTGTTGAAGTTGGAGTTGTGCTAGGACAGTTGCAAAATGCCCCTTCAAAAAACTATCTTTCACCATGTAAGTTGAGATCTAAGCCCCTATCCCTTCATTCTTCTTTGTTTGGTAGCTCTAGTTCCACATGAGTCTCATTCGTGGTCCAATTCTTGTCTCCCTTGGTTATGTTTTACAACTTCTTAAATCTGCTCCAGGTCCGGGTGCTCCTCTCTTAAGGGTTTCTTGAGTCAGTTCTCAGTTTTGAGGTAAGGAAAGCTAGAGTTTTCATGTTTTCTTGAAGTATCTTGCATGTTTTGGCTCTATTTTATGTTAAGATGCATGTTTGATGACTGTGATTGTATAAGAATGATGCTGGCTGTGATTTGTGTTGATTTTCTGGTTTGCATGTGTGAGTAGGAGAGAACCCTGTTGTTTTCGCCCAAGTGAATCACCCTCGCCTAAGCGAAAATAGTAGAAACTCACCCTAGTGTCTGCTTGAATTGTCGCTCAGGAAACGAGCTTATGCTTTGGGCGATGAGTAATCTTACTCAAACGAGAAGGTCTCGCTTCAACGAGAACTCACAAAAACCTACAATGCTCCATGTTTGCAATCTTTCATAAGCGAGATCTTTTAGCTTGAGCGAGAGGCTCCTGTCGCCTGAGCTAGAGCTCTCTAGCTTGAGCGAGATTGACAAAATTACCTTAATTACTTGGTTGGTCCCATGATTGATTTGTTTACCCTTTTTAAAAGCATGAAGTATGATGCCAACATTTTATGCAATGTGTTTGTGTTTTCTTTAGTTTTTGTTGTTTGGGATTTTGGGATTTTGCATGTTGAAATCAGTGAAAATCTGTCAGTTTAGCTTAAGCGAGATCAATCTAGCTTAAGCGACAATTTCTAGCTTAAGTGAGATCAATCTAGCTTAAGCGAGGATTTCTAACTTAAGCGAGACCAGTATAGCTTAAGCGAGAATTTTTAGCTTAAGCGAGAATAGCATAATTTCACTTTACTCTTTGTTTGAATTTTAGCTTAAGCGATATCAGTTTAGCTTAAGCGAGAATTGCTGCAGAATTTTAATTCCTTACTTTAACTTGAACTTGTGGATTGATTCAATTACTCTTAAAAGCATGAATCTGTGATTATGTATGTTTCATGTGATATTGACTTGCTTGGTATGAAATGAAATAAGAATGGGTTGGTTGGTTAGTGGTGCATTGACATGAGATTATGATACTTGAGATAACATGTGGAATGTTGTTGGTGAAAGAGTTTCAAGGGAAACTTTTGGTGATGGTATGGTTATTGTATACCTTGATATAAGAGATGTCTAGATAAAGGAAGATATCCTAAACTCTAATAATCGTTCACACTCATATAAAGTAGAATGATTTATGTGGTGAGAGTGGCAAGAGGTCCTAGTCTTAGGGATGTATTGGGCCTAAGACATTAGAGGATTAATCATGGGGTGTGGTTGGGTGATAACTCCTTGTGTCTAGACTCTACAGAGTTTAGAAACCAGCACATGTGCATACTTCCTTTAGAATTCTATATCAAGAGTATAATCCAGATAATTGAGTCAGAAGGTCTTGCATCTGTTTGCTATCACATGAATTGGGTGCCTACTGCTTTATGTGATCATGACCTGATTTAACATTTACTTGCTTAATAACATGTTGAAAATTATTTTCTCTAACTTACCCTTTCTCTTTGTATTTGTTCTCTTCTTTGGCTTTTTCCTTTTTGTGATGATCACCAAATCCTTGGTGTGAGCAAATGTGGAGACTCTTGGTGATCGTTATGTTGGCGGGGAGGCTGCGATGTAGTTTGGCTTCCTGAATCCTTCATTGCTCATTGTTGAGCCTTTCTTCTTGTGTACTATTATTTTGTAGTTTCTTGTCCTGTGAGCAAATTTCCAGTTTAATCAAATATGTGTTTTGATTCTTTTCATGACATTGTGTTGTGCCTAAAGGTTTCCATTCCAGTATATTTTGGGATAACTATAAAAGGTTAATTTTAATATACTTTCTATTAGTGCTATTTTCTTTTATACAATAAACATGTAACATTCTATTTACTAGAATTATTCTATTAAATTGAGATGTTACAAAATCAAAGACGGACATAGGATCACCTTTCAAACGATGTTATCATTAATCAAATGGTAGGACCACATTATATCCTTTCAAATAAAGTGAAAATTGAATTGAGTACAACCAAAAAATATTTAAAGAATCAACATTGAATCGACCCATGAATATTGATACCAAAATATTAATTAAACATTTTGTGAGACAGTTTTTTTTTTTTCTTTTTCAAAACCTTTGTTTGTGTTTTCTAACATTTTCTTTTTGTTTTTTCTAAATTTGTATATAAACATCTTTTCTTTGAATTGCGTTTTAAAATTTTGACTAATGTATTTTTAACTTTTTACACGTTTCTTAATATTTATATAACCATTTTTTATTTTGGATATTTATTTTTATAATTTTTTATATCCTAAAATACTTTTTTTAATAATTTGATTGATATTTTGTTTTAATCTTTTAAATGTATATGTGAATATTTGTTTAAATAAATTTTATTCTGAATTTTATATGTGATTTTGTTATTTTTATTATTTTATATAATTTTATATAATCATATTTAATTAATAATTTTATAACTTTAAATAATAGGTAAACATATTATTGTTATGACTTAAATATGTTTTTGATCCTTTAACATTCACTAAAAATTGGTATTAGTCTCTCTTTGAAATTTTAGACCAAATTAGTCTCACATCCTTATCCTTATAAATGTGTGAATTTAGTTCTTTTAACAAAATTTTGTTAAATTTATTTGACATTTCAAATGTGTTTCTTAACTAACATTGAAACGAAAATGTGTTAAACTATATAAATAACTCAAATGCTATCATAGTGTTTGAAACATCAAATGAATTTAACAAAATTTAATTAAAATAAATAAATTTACAAATTTCTAAAATTGATGACTAAATTGAACCAAAATTTTGAAAATAAACTAATTTTAATTCTCTCTAAAAGGTAATAGACCAGAAATATGTTTAAATTATTGTTATATATAATATGAAATCAATTTATTATTATTAATATATATATATATATATATATATATATATATATATATATATATATATATATATATATATGCATTAAAAGCACAATAGAAATAGAGAAAAGAAAAATCAAGTATAATTTTTAAAAATTAAAAAATAAAATAAAATAAAATGACATTAAAGTCATATATCTAAAATACAATTTTAAAAAAATAAAAAAATATTACCTTCAAAACATAATTTTATCATTAATATTATAAAATTGTGTTTGAAAAACATGATTTTTCTTTTTTAATTTTAATTTTTTTAACACAATTTTCTCCTGTGTAATTTTAAAAAAATTATCTAATTATTATTTTTTTCTAAATTTACACCAACTTAGTGGAAAAAACATAAAGAGTGAGTTAACAGTATGATACGTGTACATTGAGTTGAATGGAAAGTTTAATGATTTTAGAGATAAACATTCAGCAGTTGCGTGCAAATAAAGTCAACTACTAAGTTATTTGTTAATCAAGTTTATTTATTAGAGGAATAAAAATAATAAAAATTAACATATACTGATGCAAAAAATGAAAAAGTGAAACAGAATATAAGGTATGCTTTGCTGTTAATCTGCTCATTACTAGGCTTTTCTTTATTGCATTTTTGTTTTTATATTTGAAATTCATTTAAGCATTGAAGACTTGGACCCCACAAAAATTAACCAATCAAACTTCATGCAACCATTTGCTTACTTCTTCAACACTGTCTTCTTCTTCAAACATTAAATAGAGAGAGTTACTACACGCAAAAACAGGTAAATTTGTCTTCTATTTTTTTTTTTTATATTTTGACTTTCACTATATATAAAATATTTGTAATTCACACTCAATTTTGCAAAAAATATTAAATAAATTTCACAGTTTTAAACCATCTTTGCTGTATGATCCAAATGAATAAAAAAAATTAATGAATTATAAAATACAACAATTGAAAAAAATTAAAAAAATTAAAAAAATTCGGTTGAAAAATCAGAATTTCATTTTTAATATATTTTTAAACTGAATTTTTAAGCTATTTATTTAAAAAAGAAATTTTAGAAATTAGAGAGAAGAAGCGTGATGGTGTTTTTTGTAAGCTAGCTCCTGAAACTACTACTTAAGCTCACATTTCCTGTTTCACTATGCACTCTCATCACAAACTCTACCCTTGGAGTTTCATCTTCATCTTGTTCCTTTGAGGTATTATTTTTCATACCCAAATTATAGTGTTTTTGTAGATCTGATTTTTGTGTCTCTTTTTCTCTCTATCAATTTTACAAATGTTCCTGTTTTGGTTCATTTTGTGTGAATAGATCTATTAGTGTGCATATCAGATTCTTTCCTAAAATGTTTCCGAGAATGTTTTTGTTTGTTTTAAGATATAGTCTCTGTCATGTACAGAGTCTAATTCTTTCTTCCATGGTCAATTTTTTGTCTGTCAGATTCCACATCTTAATAAATGTGTCGGAAAATAGATTTTCGTAGGAACCATGTGCCATATCACAGCAAAAACACTTTTCTTACGAAGGTTTTCGATGTTTTTCTTTTCAGCGAGATTGTTTTTAATTTTTTTTACAAAAAAAAAAACGAGAGAAAAGAAAAGAAAATAACAACATTTAGAATTATTTTAATTAAAATGGCTTTAAAATGTTATAATTTCGGTCAAATTTTCTTGTAATTAATTTTTCTGTGAAAAGAAATTTTTTAATCAAAACAACGTATTTTCATATGTATCTTATTCGGAAGGCGCGAGTGTGATTCCATTAATGGCGTCTCAATTAAAATAAAAGCAATTTTTACTAAACAAACATGCATTCCATTGAGGCAAAAAAAAAAATGCAGATTTTGATTTTGTTTTGTTTTCTGGGGCCTTTCGCCCTCTATATAAAATAATAGTATAATAATAGTAACTCCAGTTTCTATACACTTTACTTTCCTTTTCATTATATTTTATTATTGTCTTTTCTGGAAAATAAAATAAAATTGAATGTCTAATAAATGAGGTTAATATCTTTGATGACACACGTCACCTTTTATGTCAGTGTGCAAACTTTCATAATCTCTTTAAGGAACTTCAACTTTATTTTTGTTTGTCTTTGTTCTTCACTTGTATTTTTGTTTGTCTTTGTTCTTCACTTGTTTTTTTTTTCTCTCTTTTTTTCTGTTTTTTTTTTTCTGCAGAGACAGCACAAGAAGGGAAGATCTTTTTGGTAAGAAGCAACATTGACTATTGTATAATGCTTCACTCTCCTCTTTTGAAGTTATGTTCATTTATGTCTATTTTTTTTTTGAAAATTACGATCATTTCGTTTTTAAGTTACGATAATTTATTTAGTTTTAAGAAATTATAATATTTATGTACGTTTTACATATTTATAATTATTCTCAGTTTTCGAAGGCATGAAGATCTTTTTTTTGAAATATTTTATACATGTTCTTTCAAAATTAAACAAGCTTACTTTTATTGAAGGCATGTTTAAGCTTTAGTTAAATTCAAGACTCTAGTATTACTCTCTACCAAGTCAAGATTCCGAGAAAAAGAAAATCATTCGGTGGTTTTAATTTTGATTGAAATATTGGATCATATCAACCCAGTTTAAATTAATTTCGTTTTGTAAGATCTAGTCAACTTTTGTAATTCTTTTGATTTATATTAGCTTAAATAATTTAGAACTACCTAATTCTCAATGTAGATATACATACATGTTTTCTTCATATCCAATAATTTTTTATTCACTTCAGGAAAATTATATGTGTAGAGGATTTTTTATTCTTTTCATTTAATAATATATATATATATATATATATATATATATATATATATATATATATATATATATCATTTGCATCTAATACTATTTGAAATTTCTGTAATTGCAATTTAAATTTTATCTCCTTCTTGTTTGCATGGTTTATAATTCTTTTTTCCTTGTGATCAGAATTTGACAATCCATATTATCTCTAAAACAAATCCATAGTCTTTTACTGACATTCTTATATTCCAATATTTTGTGGACTAAGTTTGTAGCAGGTTCATTTACTATGGAAAATATGGTAAGAACTGTTCACTCTTTTTATGTTACAGTATATTTATCTGTTTTTTGGTAACAAAAAAAAAAAATAGAAAAAAGTGTATGTGTATTAGAGTGCTGTTCTTGCAAGTCGAGTAGGGTTAGTATGTGTGTAATGGATATAGTCACTAATGTCTTGATTTTAATAGTCATAACCGATATAAAATAATCATTCGGAAAAAAATTGAAGTTAGTTTGTGAAAAATTAAAATCTAAACAGTATACCATGTTTTATCATATATCGGTAATAGAAGTTATGAGGAATAAAATTAATAAAATAGATTAAATATTCTACCATGTATGACAATATATGATAAATTAGGTTTTAAAAAGACAATATCATTTTATTTTAGAAAATAGTAATTTCTTTAAATACATTCTTATGAGTTTATTGTTGGAAAGAAATTGTTTCTCATATACAACATGTATAATTTTCTTAAATCCCACTCGGAGTTAACTCGTTTAAAACGGCACCCCAATGAATTTTTTTGTAGTTATCTAAAATAAATTCCATTTAATTATATTTTCGAAATTCTACAAACTGAAATTCAGTACTTCTAGTATACTTATAAAATTTTCACTAATTGCATATATTTTAGAGAACTATAAGTTGTTGCCATTGCAATTGTGATCGCAAGTGCAATGAAAGAAAATTTAAAAGTCTGTATATTTGAATCATAAATACAACTTTGTTGTAATTTAAAAACTTATTATTATTATTATTTGTACAATTTGAACTTCCATAATCTACTTTTATCGTGATTATTATTGTTTTTCAATTATAAATAGTTTTCTGAGACAATTTTTATTCTCAATTTCTCTTTCCTATATATTTAAACTTGAACATGTGCATGTTATTAGAATCAGTTCAAACCCACCGGTGAACCTCTTGCACCTCAACTCACTCAGACAGAGGTAAGTTCAATGTTAGCTGCTCCTACTTCTGCACATAACCAGGTAAACACGGGCCCTCCATATTTATATATATCATAATAAAATAATTTTTATATTGAGTAGTGTGCTTACATGTATTCAGTTTTCTACATTTTCGCAAAAGAATAAAATCCTGTTAACTAAAATTAATATTTCCAAAGTATATATTTTAATAATAATGTTCTTGTAATTTTCTCATTCCATTTTCTCAGTTTGGATGATCCTAATTTACTATGTTACTAACTAAACTCTTCATCACCATCTATGGTCTAACTTTATTACCATAATTAACACTAAATGAAACACCACTTACCCTTCATTTATCACCTTTTGAATCTATATGTCCTTTGCATGTCTCATAATGTTGATGTCATGTCTTCATTCATGGGCCTTTATGACAACTCATATATATATATATATATATATATATATATATATATATATATATATATATATATATTAGGATACATGTAGATGTGTTTCCATTTCCATATGTGTATGCCAACAAGAGTTTTTCACTTTGTATATTAAATTTAAAAGGTTTAATAGAAAGTTTTGAAATCAAATGAGTTGTAGCTAGATATTTATGTGTGTATACTATTAGAGTTATCCTTGGTCATATAAATAAATGGATGAATCAAGGTTATTTTTCTTAAATTAAACCTTGATAAATTAATTTTATTTTGTTTATGTAACTTTGATCATTTGATTAGGTGGCCTTAGTGCCAAGAGGAGCAACTTCCCAGATTCATGGGCAAAGTTTCTCCGTAGGCTATGATCTGTTTAGCCAAGTACTTCAAAAGGAGAATTCACTTATGTAAGTTATTTATTTATTTATTTTTGTGTCATTCTATGAATATTTTAACAAGTTTTTCTACATACACTATTATGCATGTCTTATCCTTTACAACTTTTGTTGAACTTATGTATAATATATGTTCTACATTTCTTTATTGTACACAGGAATCCTTTCGGTTTGTCAAATGAATACACTGCTAGTTCTGGTCAGGTATTGGATCAAAATATCTCTGAAAAAAAAAAACGTTTATAGGCAATCATGTTTGTTCATCTTTAATTCAACAATATCTATACAAATATTTTTTTTTTTTTTTAAAAATTGTTCTATAAATAGTGATGTCACTAGAAAAAAAAGGTTAATAATAGAGGGTATTATAGAAAATAAAGGACATAAAAATATACGGAAAAGATAATTGTGTATAATTGAGTGTGTTTAAAATATTACAAAAAGATGTGTACACAAAGATAATCTTCAGATCAACAAGTAAATAAGTCTAAAACATGTATTTATACTAACAAACATTAAATTGAATTTGTATTAATTTTCAAAACTTTTTCTCAAAAACAATGTGTTAATCCTTATGTAAAGTTTTCTCATTTTCTAATACAACTTTGTACATAAATATTACATTTCATTTTAACCATTAACTTTTTTTTATCAGCAAAACTTAAATGAAAAAATTAATGCTATCTCAAAGATATTAACAATAAATTCTCATTCATGGCAATGATTGTGAAGAATAGTTTAAAATTATGTATACAAAAATCGTTATCATTGGAATCATTCATTTTAATGCAAGAACTAACGTTGCTTCTAATTTCTTAAACAAAAATTATACTTTTGGTTGATAACAATATACACAATACTATTATAATTTACTATGCTATGAGATTAATTTTGCTTCACACTTCACACTTCCTGTATTTTTCATTCAAATTTGAATGCTTTCTGATCCATCAATTTTCTTAAGCTTCAATCATCTTGTACCCACTAATTGTATTATTTCATTGGTATTTTATTATTCATTGTAATTCATGAGCAGACAATGAGGACAACTGAAAGAGCTGCACTACCACCACCTCTTCAGAATGATGCTACACTGAACTCTCAGAGGGCTTGGACCCCTACGTGGTGCTAATTCAGTACCTTTACGAATCCATTTTAATTTTATATTTTGTATGCTCTTCATGCTGCTATGGAATTTACAATACTGTGTTTCTTCAATTGTAGGATCTACCAGAACCAATTTTCTGCTGCTGATGCTAATAATCCTCAGTACTATAGTAATTACGTGCAGTATGATTCTTCTATACTTATGTGCAATACATTGTGTTAGAGATCAATTAACTAATAAGGAAACAACTAATACCTATATAAACCCTTTTTTTGGAATACCTAGATAATTCTTCACTTTACTATATCAAAACTATTCACATCTATTACACATGTAGATGTTTTTTAAGTTAAGCTTTACTTTTAATGTAATTTCCTATTTACCAAATTAATCCTAGGTTTTATTTTATGTAGTGTGTGTTAAATTGCATAGGTATCAAATGATTTAATTCAAAGATTCCTAGGTATCAAATGAAGCTATATGGTTCTTTCATTGTAGGTATGCCCCAGTATATAATCCAAACAACCAGTCCCAGGTTGCTGTCCATAATGCTTATGGAGATCAAATTATTCATTCTGGTCAATTCTCCAGGTAAGCAATATTTAACAGCGACTGTTCATAAAGCAAGATATGACATTTTATAGCAATTTCATATTTGGAATTGTTAGAAAAAAGATGTTTACAAATGGTATTTGAAAAGTGAACTTACAATTTTAATTTTGTTTGAAGATGAAAAAAAAAATCATTTTTAAGGTACATATATAAATATGTTTTTACATTTATACTGTTCAACAATCATACTAGTATATATAATGCATTAGGTCTCTAGTGACTCCATATCAAGAACATGAATAAATCCATCATTGTAGTGGTCCACTATGCATTGACCTAAATATTTGTCCATATAAATAAGTTTGAAGATGTTAATAATAGGGGTTTTGGAGTCTTTTTTATACTAACAACCACTGCCTGCAAATTTTGTACATCTTCAAACTTGATCTTAAAACTTCACTTAATTTCCCAAAATTGATTTATTAGATAGAGGTGGATTAGAGTTATGAATTTGAATATGAAATAAAATCCCTTTGTACTTGTTTAACCTTACCGGTGTCAAAAAGACTTATTAATGAAAGATCTTTCTTTAATTAGTGCATAAGTTAAAGACATAAATCAACTTCTTCCTTTACAGTTTCCACATAAGTTCTCTGTACATCTTTCCAGTAAAAAAAAATTGTCAAGTTGAAGTAATTTTTTATAGTTTTATTGCATATTTCCATATGACACTTTTCAATCTTTTGTCTTGCAATACTTAATTTTAGTATTAACAGTTTTCCTGCACATCAAATTATGAGTGTTACTGTGCTTCTTTTTTGGTTAATTAACACAGGGCGATTAAATCATATAGGTTTTGTTTTTCTAATATTGCTGTGTCGTTATTTTAATGATGTTGATTTTTGGATTGAACTAGGCTGGACCAATCGATTGCTTTACAAATGCGTCAATTTGCTAATGGAAGCACTATCAAACCAACAATTCCTGAATTTCCACCTCGAAGGTAAGCATTTACTTCAACTATTTTCCAAATATACCACTCTTTTTTTTTCTCTATTTATTAATTTATATGGTTGATTTTTGCGTAGGTCACTTTTTCCAAATCCATATGCCAAGAATGAGAAAGGACAGGGTCAATCAGCTGATCATCATAAGGCTTTTTATTGGAAAAATGAGGCATTGATGGTGGGAAGGGTAAAATTTTCGAAATCACTTTCTATAATTCTTAAGTCTTTGATGTTGAGATACAATCACTTTTAAAATATTTGATTCCGTGGTTCTAAGACACAAAACAATGATTATAAAACTTGAAAGGATACGAGGAGAAATGAAAATATAGCTTTGGTTAAAATATAAAAATTTCAAATGAATTTGCACTGCAGGGACGAGTAGAACGACCATGGGATGCTTCAAAACTTGAATCTGGGGAAGGCTCATCTAAACGTCATAAGGTACCACATTATTGCTTCATTTACTGTTGCGATGATGTTAAATGTTTTCAATTACTAAAGAGGATTAGTTGATTAATTGGTTAATCAATTCCTAAAAAGGTTGTACAGAACATGTAACTCTGGGCTCATTTTTAATTTATCAAACTGAATTGTCTTTTTCTTAATTTTGTATTATCTTTTAGGGCTTAACTTGTTAAGAACTGTGGTGTAAATGTTAACCCTAGTTAGGTTTTGAGGTTCTTATATTATGTTTGGTTTGTTTTTCTGTAGCAGCAGACAAATTCAGCAGCACCAAAGCAAGGACCTAATGCAGGGCCTGCACTCCAGGGACCAAACAGTGCATTTGAAAATCCAAGGGTTGTGGATCTGAGAATTAACTCTGGAAACAATAGGGAATTTGTTAGGTTTGGTTCTCCTATCCTCGTAGTTATTTTTTCACAATATCTGTGTTGATTTTAACATGATGTTTTTGAGTTGCAGCAACTCTCTCTATGACCCTGCTTATGAGACTCTTGGCCTACCAATTGACCCTCATCTCAGATTGTTCCAAGCATTGGCTGGTAATTACAATCAACTTTTTTCTTTAAACCGTATAACGTGCACAAATTCATAGTAGTTCGTTTACGTTTCATTGTGACGTGCCAAAGAAAATCTTCGAGTTTCTCACAAGAATCTTGTTGTTCTTAATGCAGCTCGCGGGGAGAAAGGGTATCGCATGTACGATTGAAAAACGCATGCGTGGGATTCTCATGAGGACTCTCTTCAGTGTTCAATAAAATCCTCGAACTTGAGAATGTGTTTGTTGGCTTGCTTTTAGTTTACATCAAGAGTGTTCTTGATGAGACCTATGTTTCATGTTTCCGTGTTTGGTAGAGACATAAAACTATCGTTGTGGTGTGTTTAATAATTTCCGTGCTATGACCTGCATGGATCCCGTATTCACTATATGGGCTTGGTTTATTAAATAAAGTATACTATCGTTAGACTATTATATATTTGGCTTATATGGTTTCAATTATTTATTGATATATATATATATATATATATATATATATATATATATATATATATATATATATATGTGGTAGTTAATTGCTAAAGTTATGGTTAGATTGATTTTCAATAGTGCGTTTATAGAACACCAAAGAAAGTTAAACTATTTATAACATTTAGATTTTTCAAAATCTTCTTTTTAATTTATGCAGAGGTTAATAACTTTTCTGGGAAAAACTTTTCAAAAGAAAGTTAAACTATTTATAGCATTTACTTCTTTTTTGAAACTTTTGGCAAAAACTTTTTTTTACATTTTAAGTGCTTGTTGAGGAATTTTACAAGTCCTTGAGCACATATTTTGGATATTATTTATAGTGGAAGAAACATGTAGAGTGAATTATACAAGAGTAATTGTTCTGTTTTTAGATAGCTATTTTTCTGAAGAAGAAAAAACTGAGAAACTGATTTAGCAAATAATGGTTTTCAAAATGTATAGGTCCAACTATTTTATATAATACCATTTTTTTAAAGCGATTATGGATATTAGGCTATCTATAGAATTCTTCAAGCATTTCATAATATTTCATAAAATGTGTATTTTTTCTTTTCTTTTTTTTTCTCATTTTTCAATTATTTTTCTCAATTTGTGTTCAATTATTCAAATATTGGCCCTGAGTCATTCAAGAAAAAATGATGCACCTTTTCTTCTATTTTTTGAAACTGTTTATTTTTTTATACAATCTCCTCATCAACCCCTTGAACTATTATCGAACTCCATCTTCAATTAATTTAACCTCAGCCAATTAACATGAAAATGTTTGAAACTTCTCTTATCTAAAGATAGATAAATTCTGAATTTGCGTTTTTTTAGATTCAATTCTTAAGCTACCGAAGGAGTTTGATGACATCTTGCTTCGGTATCCTTACTTAACCTCTTCGTTTCTAACGCTGTGTTCGAATATGTGAATTTATTATTATTAAGAGTTGGCGACGATAGATAAACGATTGAATTTTGCATTCATATGTAAAGATTTGCAGGAGGGAGAAAAAACTAATTTGCGGGATGAGCTCAATATTCCATCTCGTTGATGGGAAGAGATTTGGGAGAAGAAAGATCTTTTTACAATATTATCTCCATTGAACCTGTTTTGTGAATAATGAGTGAAAGCAAACCATGATAGCAAAGAGAATCAATCATAATAAATATAGAATCGATCCATACACATGTATATTTTGATATATCGATTTCAGAAAACAAATAATCGATTCCATATTAGAATGTAAAGTAAATATTATTTGTTATTTAATTTTTATAAAATAAAATTTCTCTAATTATTATTTCTTTGAATACCAAAATAATAATAATAATATTAAATAATAATTTATATTATATTAATAATAATAACAATAAATACTAATACTACAAATAATATATTAATCTTAATTATAAGGGCAAAATTGTAATCTTACATTTTAATCTATCAAAACTTTATTTCTTATATATCACATCATTCAAATTACTCACATACTTTCACAAACTTTACATCTAAATTCACTCTCAAATTTCTTCAAAAAAACAACACACATTTCACCCTCTAATTCACTCAAATCCATCATCTCACTCTCCCTCAAATCAATCTTTACAAGTGAACACACCCTAAATCTCCAAATTCTTTTAGGTCAGAGAAATTAATGTTTTTAAAAAAATAGAAGTATAGTTGTGTGTGTGTGTTTTTTTCTTTTTAGGATGTTGATGGTTAAGTTGATCAATCATGCAAAAGATAGTTTTATATTAAGTAGACATTTTAGGTGGAGTTGAAGAATGTATTGGAATGAAGTTTGGTGTGATGTGTTCAAACTTTTGTTTAAATTGTCAATTTTGTTGGTTTGTTGATAAGGTTACGTGTTTTTGGCTTATTGGTGAGTTAATGATGTTGGATTTTCTTCAATGGACTTAAAATTTGGAAAATTTAGGATAAACCTTTTTTTTTTTTTATTTTTTATAATTAAGTGTTTAAAAGTTTTCAGAGTGCGGTCATATAAAAATTGTTAAAATTCTCTAAGTCGACCTAATTATATTTTTACATTTGGGTGAATAGAATTTCTCACTGTTTGATTTTTTTTTTTAAGTTTTAGTTCTATAAATTACTTTGGAGGATGAAAATGAGGTAATGAGATAGGGTCATGACTACAATTTGTTGATATGATCACCAATAAAATTTTGAATTTCCGCGTCAGTTTAATATATTATTTAGTGGCGGTTATAATCGCCACTATTTTCTCTATCGTCAATTAATTAACTGCCACCGAATTTAGCGCCACAAAGTCATCATAACATCGATTTACTGTAACCGTCAGAATAATCGTCACTAAAAATTTTAAAGTCGGTTTTAACCGCTTCTAAATCATCTTTTATTTTTTTTTAAAAACAATTTAGCGGCACTTGCAACCACCATTAAAATTAGGAATTTAAAGAATTTAAAAAATTTTCATGACGACCGTAACCGCTAATAAATATAGGAATTTAAAATATTTGGCGGCGGTTGTAACCGTCAGTAAATCTTGGAATTTAAAAAATTGAACCGTTAGAAGTCTACGAATTAAAAAAATTTAGTGGCACTTACTGTAATATCCCTAAGGAATATTACTGATATAAAATAAATAAAATTCAAAATTTCAATAAATGTCACATTGAATATGAACTATTTCCCAAAAACACGGGAAATTTTAAAACTTTAACAATTAAAATCCATAAATCCAGGAATCCATGATTCATAAAAACTGAAATAAAAGTTAAAGACTCCCAAAGGGGATTACATAATTTTCTCAAGCTAAAATGATGTAAACATCTATATACATATACAAAAATATCCCCTTGCTAGCCCTCGCTCCGAGTCTATGCATCTCCTGGCCCACTTGTCACATCATCTACTCCCGAATAACAAAATATTCGATCATCGCCACACACACATAGATAGGGTGAGCTATGCACAATAAAACATAAACAAATATATGTGAAATAAATATGCTTCCCCACCCAACCATATAAGTACAAAACCCATAAATTTCCAAATCACCCAACCATGACCTCATAGTCCTTCATGAGTCATATGCATGAACTAGGTCTTGGGACTTCCTTTTGCTCCCACGAAACTAACTCATTCGTGGTCCAACCCTATGAGCCTATCCCGCTCATAGTCCTGCCCTACAGACTCCTCACCTGTAGTAAAACATTCAAGTCTCATACTTGGACCCTGGCACGCACGCAATCACCATACTATGGACTCCTTGCCCAATAGTAGCCGACGGGAACATCACAGTTCCTTGCCCATCGTGCGCCCGACACATGCAATTACCATACTAAGGACTCCTCGCCCATTAGTAGCTGACGAGAACTCAACCAGTTCAATGCCCATCATGTGTCCACCACCGAGCACATCCCAGACCCCTAATGGACTTAGTCCTTCAAGCCCAAACATCACACCAATGCATAAACAATCTATCCTTATAAGAAACAGCCAAAACTAGTAGCTCCCCCGTACCCTACCCGCTGGATAAATATTCGCCCCGTACCCGTACCCGTACCCATATTCGTCAGGTATCCGTTATGCGGGTACCCGTCTATTTTTTTCATATTCGCGGGTATCCACGGGTACCCGCGGGTATTTACAAAAATATTTTAAAAAATAAATATTTAACCATAATTAGTGCTTGGATCAACAAGTCCCCTTTCTCCGATTGATTATTGAAAAACAAACAAATAAAAAATCACTACCAATTTATATTATAGTTTATTTTTGAATAAAATATTAAAGAAATTACTAACTTCGTCAATGTCCACCTCTTGCAACAT
>Ga0214542_1002661_pt1 | contig 36772 bp, 15 predicted proteins | sample CNSS1metaG_FD_160096 | JGI IMG/M metagenome (GOLD analysis project Ga0214542, IMG submission 160096) | Root nodule microbial communities from cowpea collected in UCLA plant growth center, Los Angeles, California, USA - CNSS1 | ecosystem: Host-associated > Plants > Roots > Nodule | place: USA...
TATATATATATATATATATATGAAAGAAAAAGGTCATATATGTTATTTTGTAGTTGTATGTTACCTGCATCATTTATTGATTGAGCCAAATGTCAAATATGTCATTTTCAATCATGTAGTTATATTTGACATTTGGTTAGTGTTGACTGTTTTTTGTGAATTATTCTAAGTCTTTTATTTTCAGCATTTTATTTTCAGTTTTATCTTTGTTATTTTGATGTTGATTTGTTATCCATTTTTTTTCCCTATTAAAAACAAAACAATTAAGTTTTATGTATAACGGATATAAAGAAAAGAGCAAAAAAAAAAAATATAATCATCAAGTAAATATGTGGCAAATCAAATCTATTTTAAAGCATTATTATAAAATATCCTAATACAGTTTAGAAAACCTTATCTGACGGTACAAGAATTGACCAATGTTAAAACTAAAATATTTTAATTTTAATTAAAAAAATAAACTATTTGTGTGAAAAAGTTAGATTGAAAATAAACCATAATGAATCTAAACAAGATAATGCCCTAAAAATAGTAGAATAACATTTATTTATGTATTTAATATTTTTTATGGAAGGTTTGAGTATTATAAAATACAGTATATAAAAAACCTTATGTGACAGTAAAAGAATCGGTATATGTCAAAACTAAAGTGTTTTAATTTTAATTTAAAAGTAAATTATTTGCATGAAATGTCAAAATAAAAGTAATAAAATTTTGTCAAAAAATTAAATTTTTACATTTTTCGAAAATAAAAAACTAAATTAATTCAAAATTTAAAAAAAAAATTAATTTTTACCGAAAGTTATGACTACGAACATAAATATTTTAATCATCCTTTATATAGTACAACGCCCATAAACAAACGGCGACAGCACAGTGCAAACGACAGTAATAGCGCTTGGGTGATGTGACTTTTGCCAATGCTGGGGAAGATTGAAGCAACCATGTGGTGGGGATACTTAGTTGTGGCCTTGTTGCTCTCATTGGCCATTAAATCTTTGAAAACTTTGTTGATGACGATGTCCTTAACTCCCTCCACAAACTCACTTGGCTGATATTATTGGGAACGAAGGCAAAGCATGTTATATTTGTAACTTTACCAAATTCAAAATGTATTCTTCTTAAAGGCAACATTGAAATTATATTATCAATACATTTTATGTTTGAAGGATAATTTATACCTGTCTAAATAACTAGTTTACATATTCTTATGATTTTAAAGTTTATTTAACTTTTAGTGTTTATTTATACTCTATAAGTACGTATATGTTAAAGTTTTCATTGATTAATTTTATATTATGTAATATTAAGCATCTTATTTGTCCGAAAACAGTTAAAATTAAAGAATAATATTATTAGTTACTAAAAAAGTGCTATCTAAATTAGAGCTAAATTTTATACTATATAATACTAAGCATCTTATTTTTAAGAAAGCCATTAAAATTAAAGAATAATATTATTAGTTACTAAAAAGGTGGTATCTAAATTAGAGTTAAATTATTTGACTAAATCAAAATTAGTAATAAATTTTGATTACTAAACTAGTTATTGAATCAATCACTCACTCAGTCACTAATTCAAGCATTATGCATTAGTCACTAAGGAAATAGTGATCGAATTAGTTAGTTACTATATCAGTTACTATTTTGATCAATGACCAATTTTAGTCATATAGTGACCGAAATTTCGGTTTGGTCACTATTTCATATTTTTCTTGTAGTGGGTGGTAATGAGGTAAGAATGACAGTGACAGCAAGGTGTGTGAACAAGCAGCATCATGATTAGAATGCATAGCAATGGCGGCACGAATCGATGACAACATGAGCAACGGCCAACACATCGACAACACAAACGACGACAGTGCACTGAGTGACAACAACAATGTGAGTATTGAGGAGGGTAGACAACGATGTAACATGCTAATGAGAATGATAATGAGAGAGAAAAAAATAATGTGTGAGTAGGGGAAGCGAAAATGAAAATATAACAAGATGCACCAATTTTTTGACAACGGTTGCAACAGGAAAATGTCATCTCTCATCTAAATCACTTTTAACGACGGTTGTGTAAAATAAGTATCATTGTTTTTAAAATACACTAATTTTGACAATGTTTGTTGAGGTATCGACCGTTGTTCAAAATTTTTCTTAAATAACTAAAATGTCACCACATTTCATTTGAAGAAGTTACATTTTTAACCGTCATTATATGACGTAGTAACGTTTTGAAAGTTTACTTTTACAGTAATGTCAAGTTTCAAATAACGTAGTAACGTTTTGAAAGTTTACTTTTACAGTAATGTCAAGTTTCAAATAAATTGATTCTTATATTATTTTACTCTCGAATAATTGCTACGTCATCAATTTTTTTTTTATGATAATTCGTATAAGAACGTCGATAGATGTGATTTTGTGTTTTCTTAAAATTATAAATATACTTTAAGAGTATTTGTATTATTTTGTCCTTCTAGAATGTAAACATATGTTTAGATATTTGTCAACAAAAATAATCAACAGAAAGTTTATATGAATAACATCTAAAATTTTACGTTAAAACTTAGTTTGATTATACTAATAATTAACCCTATGCTATTTTGTTTTAATGTAACTTTTCCATTTATTGTTAGTATTATTCATGTTATAAATTTTAGATAAACCTAAAATTATGTATAAATTAGTATGTAATCGTGCGTATGCACGGTTTTTTTTTCTTTTCTTTTTTATAAAATAATAATATAATAATTATTATATTTATCTAAATAAATTTAAAAATTATATAATTAACTACTAAAAATATTAATAATAATATTATTAATTATTATAAATTATAATTTTTTTAAAAATTAAAAATTTATTTAATACAATTATTTAGTACAATAATATTTTTTATAATTAAAAAATATTTATAATAATAACATTATCAATAATAATAATAATAATAATAATAATAATAATAATAATGATAAACTAATGTTTATACTAATGATATTAATTATAAACTAATGATAATAATAATAAAAATGTTTATACTAAAAGTTTTAATGTAAAAGTTAATATTAACAGTAATAATTTATAACTATATATAAAAAACAATACATATTTTTAGTGTCCTTTTTTTTTATAAATTTATCCTCTTAACTATTATTTTTTAAATTGAAATAATTATTCATATAAAAAAGTTACTTTTAAGTTTTATAATTTTGCTAATTTTAGTACTTAATTTTTAAATTTAAATAATTACTTTGATTTTGATTATCAACAACAAAACAAATAAAAAGTATAAGTGGTTGAGATATGCTCTGATATTAAACAAAAACAAAATATGTGTCTAACTATAATAATAATAATAATAATAATAATAATAATATCACGTAGTGATAAAAATACTAATAACAATAGTAATAATAATAATAATAATATCATTATAATAATATCTTGTAATGATAATAATAATAATACCATTATAATCTATAACAATATATAAAGGGAATTCCCCTCTTTGCGTCCACATTTCAAAATGCCAATTTTACCCTTTAAATATAATAATTTATTAATTTTTTTAAAATTGACCGTTATTTTTAGAAGTTTTTTATAAATTCGGCTATCTCTGTTTTTTCTCTTCTTCTTTATTTATCAATGGCTATTCTTTCATTTGTTCTTATATATTTCACTTTATTTTTAATAAATATAATTTTAGTTTATATAACAACTTAATAATATTACAATATTATCACCTACTAATATAATATCACGCATATTTAAAAAAATGCATACACACAGACGCGAAGCCTTCGCGCCTGTGTTTATGCTAGTAATATAATAATAATAATTATAAATGTAATATAATTATTATTATAAAAATATATTTTCCAGATCTATTAATTTACCAAATATTAGTAACTACTTTTTAAGTTTAAAGATTTAAAGATAAATAAACAACACAATAAATAAAAAATTACAAGTAATTGAGACTATAGTGGCATTTTCGTAAATATTGAGAGTGATATTTTTGTATATTTAAAAAAGTATTAATTTCAAAGATTTAAAGATAAATAAACAACACAATAAATAAAAAATAACAAGTAATTGATATCGTAATATTTTTGTAAATACTGAGAGTGACATTTTCGTAGATAATAGATAGTAGTAAAAGTATTTATTAGTGACATTTTTGTATATTTAAAAAAGTAGAAAGGATGTTTTAGTAAATTGAATAGTATTTGAATACAAAATGACCAAACAACCAAAAATATATATAGGTGTCAAAATTTTAAGTAGGGATGACTTAGTAGATTTCAAACGGCACCAAAATAATACAAAAGAAAAGGAACATATTTAACAATTTAGAATTTTTATAGGATCTCAAAATACATTTTACCTAATCAATTTATTTTAATCTATTTATAGTTTTCATGTAAACAATTGCTTATTGTTTTGGTTAAACATATTTCTTTAAATGTTAAAACATAATAAAAACATTTTTAAACTTTTTCTACAATTTTATTACTCCTTATAACACTTCTGGAAATAATTCATGAAAATATCTTTAAACAGACATCTCCCTAATGATTCTTATATTGTTATGATATGTAACTCTCACTCCTCTCTACAAGACCCAAGACACTAATGAATTCATTATGTATTAAAAAGGCAGAAGATTAAATTAAATAATCATTGTTAAAATATATTAAAAATTTAAAAACCTGAAACACATTTGTTACTCATATTTAGTTTTATACTATTTAAACTTAATGTTTATTTTGTGCATTGTTTATTTTTATTGTTTAGTTGAATTTTCGTCACATTTTCTTAACACATAACTAATACCTATTATTTTTATCCACCTTTCTCTTTTTTTTATCACATATATCACATATATATATATATATATATATATATATATATATATATATATATATATATATGACCACATACATCAATATTTCAATCTCAAATATAATTATATAATTGTTGTTAATCATTATAGAAAGATAAAATGGAGAAATATTGTAATATGTTTATATTGTAGATGTTGTGTTTATATAATACAGTACAATCATAATCTTTATAATAAAGTTATCATTGAATACAATAAACAATATATGAAATAATTGATAATGATGGTTGCACACATGATAAATAATACACGGACATAATATTAGGGATAGTAGGATAATATTATTGACATAATATCTCTGATATTGATTCTAATAATTAGAATCGTAATTTTCTCTAACTCTCTCTCTCAAACTGAGGTGACTCAGTCATCCAAAGTTTGTCTCTCAAAATGTTGAATCTTGTGTGTGTGAGAGGTTTGGTTAAACAATCTACAATTTGATCTGTTGTGGGTACATATGCTAGTGTGACTTGATTCTGAACACTTGATCACAAATGTAGTGAACATTTATCTCAATATGTTTAGACCGAGCATGCATCACTGGATTAGTGTCAGTGACTTAGCACTCAAGTTATCACACCACAAAACCAACTTTCTAGACATAAGGAATTTTAGCTCATCTAGAAGTGATATGATCCAAGTTACTTTTGCTGTTGGGTCAGCTAAAGCTCTGACTCTGTACTTGACCATGACACCACTTTTTGTTTTCTTGAGGCCCACGAGATCAATGTCTCTCCAAGGAAAACACATTGCCATGCTATGGATTTCCTATCATCTATGATAGTGGCCTAATCTCAATATTATTTTTATTCCTTACCAGTGATCTATTGTTGGGGAACTCATATATTGGCTGAGTTTGTTGATAGAAAATGTTATGTATGGTCGAGTGTTGGTCAGATATTGTAATGCACTTATAGCTTGTCTATTAGTGTAGGGTTAGCAATAAGGTCTTCTTTAGTAGTGAATAATTTCCCTGTTACCATTGGTGTAGGACAAGATGAAGCTTTTTCCATATTAAACTTCTTGAGTAGATCTCTAATGTACTTTGTTTGTTTAAGGTACATTCCACCAGCATCTTTGTGTACTTCAATTCCCAAGAAGTAGTGTAGAAGGTCAAGGTCTTTGAGAGAGAGAAAATAATGTTTAATTGAGTAATGAAAGTCTCTAAAGACTTATTGTTGCTCCCTGTCATCAACATATATGAGAAGGAGTATGATATGATCATTTTCTCTAAGAACAAATAGTGACGAATCACTCTTGGTGTTTTGAAAGCCCCATCTTAATAAAATGTCTCTCAACTTGTCATACCAAGCCCTTGGGGCTTGCTTCAGTCCGTAAATTGCCTTGTTTAATTTGCATATGTGGCCAGGCTTGGTTGAATCTATATATCCTTCAGGTTGATGCATGAACACATTTTCTTTGAGATTGTCATTCAATAATGCATTATTTATGTTTAATTGCCTAACCTCCCAATTTAAATGTACTGCAATGGATAGGACAATTCTTACTGTACTAGACTTGACCACTAGATTAAAGGTTTCATCATAGTCAAGCCCCACAGTTTGTTGAAAACCTTTGGCAACCAATCTTGATTTCCTTCGCTCAATTGAGTCATTCGCCTTGTATTTAGTTTTAAAGACCCACTTGGAGTCTATGATGTTATTTTGCCCCTAAAATGGTACCAAAGTCCAAGTATGATTAGGTGCTAGAGCTTTCAATTTTGCATCCATGACTGCTTTCCATTTTGGACTGAGTAGAGCTTCATTAACATTTTCTGGTTCCTTGTCTTCTGTGTGTGTTTCTGAAAACCCTATATAGGTCATTTTTGGCTTGTAGATCCTTGTCCTGCTTTTGGTTTGCATCTAGTGTGTGTTGTCCTACTGAGTTTGTTGTTTATTTTCTTTTGGTGTGTCATTTACATGTGAAGTTGCCTTATCTTCATAAATAGAGATACCATTTAACGTTGGTTGATCATCATTGACAATTAAGGCATCGAGAGTTGGTTGCTCTTCATTGGAAACTAAGTCACCTTCTTGATGATTCACCTCCCTGTGAGTTGATTTAATTGTGTGGCTTGTAGTGGTACCTGCAGGATAAGAAGGAAGAACAATAGCGATTGTTCCAGTTAGTGTTTTTAATGAATTTCTTGTGTCAAGAAAGTCATCATGGAAAGGAAAGTGATTCTCATTAAAGACCACATGTCTTGAGATGAAAATTTTGTCATGAAAGTTTAGACACTTATAACCCTTGTGAGATTTGTTGTATCCGAAGAATACATATTGTGTACTGTGGAATTGAAGTTTGTGTTGATTGTATGGTTTAAGGCAAGGATAGTAGGCACAACCAAATGGCTTTAGAGCATCATAGTCAGGTCTCTTTCCAAATAACAATGAAAAAGGACTTTCATTTGGGTTAACTGATGAAGGCAATCTGTTGATGAGATAAACTGAAGTAGAAAAAACTTCCCACCAATAGTGTAAAGGCATTTTTGCCTGTGCCAAAAGTGTGAGCCCTAGTTCAGTCACATGTTTGTGTTTCCTTTTAGTTCTACCATTTTGTTGAGAGGTATACGGGTAAGACATTCTAAATTGAATTCCTAATTCAATAGCTATTTTCTGGTCAAGTTTAAACTCACCTATACCGTCACATTGAAGATCTTTTATCTTCTTGTTAAATTGGTTTTCAACCAGACTTTTGAATTGAGTGAAAGCATGTATTGTTTTTTTATTCTTGTTTTAAAGGTAAAATCCAAGTGAACCTCTGTAATCATCAATGAAAAGAACATAGTACTTAAAATTAGAGGGAGATAAAATTAGGACAGGTCCCCATACATCACTGTGAATCAATTTTAAAGCTTCCTTAGATGAGAGGAAGAAGATTTAAATGGTAACAAGTGAAGTTTTCCAAATTGACAAGTTTCACAAAAATGAAAAATTGATCACGTGATCATGTCTTGACATTGCAATTCTTCAACACCTTTTCTAAGACTTCATTGTTGGGGTGTGCAAGCTTTCTATGTCAATTCTGCTTTAGCGACTGTTAGGTGAAAAACGACAAGTGCACCGATCGCATGTAGCAAGTAATAAATATCGTTCTCTCCACATGGACTTGTGCAACACATGACAACTCTCATAATTCACAACTCAAATAGACAACAAAGCTCACAAAAACGCAAAGAAACTCTTTTTGGTATTTTATCAAACAGTTGGTGTGCAACAGAAATTTAACATAGATTATATACAATTGTCAAGATTATATTTCATTCACTTTATTCTCATGCATTCACAAACATCTCAATTCCAATTTCATGTCAAAATCAACTCATAAGAATACTCAAATCTTATTCCTAGCGACTTTAAGTCTATGATAACTCATCAAGTTCTAATTCCTTGAATCCTCAACAAGTGAAATCATACATTAAGTTCAAGAGTCTTAAGACTACTAATGAATCATGTTTTATCCCTAGATACAAGCTCCATTAGGCATTCAATTTCAGTTCTAGGTTCAAAAGACATTTCCAACACCTCAAGAACCATAAATCATGCATGAGTGACCAAACCAAAGCAAGCATTAAACATGGAAATCAAATGCTAACATAGAAATGGAAAAATATATGGATTAACATCACAAAATACACAAGAATTTAGTTCATTACATCTAAACTTAACAAATAGGTTAAGCTCTCCATGCTGGAGAACCTAGGTTTTATAAATTAGAGAGATAGGGAAGAGATGGAAACCAAAGAGAAGATGCAAGCCCTCTCCCAAGGTTCTTAGCAGTTGTTCCATGCTCCAATTGTGCCTCCCCTTCGCATTAACACCTCCAATTCGTAACCCATCTTTCTCTCCAACCCCAAAAGGAGGGAAAACCACCATGAATGGAGGAGAAGACCCAAGGAGAAGTGGGAGAGCTTCCCAACACCCCTAGCAACCTCCAAGAGGTTCTCCAAACACCCAAAAGTGTTTCTCTATTGTGCAAAATGAGGAATGGTCCAAACCCTTGTGAGAAACAAGATTAAAAACCCATTTTTTGACATGTCAGCGAGCCATCGCTCAGCCTTGTCTCTGAAGCGCTCAGCGCCAGATTTTGCGAACTGAATGGCGCTCAACCCCACTTTCCATCACTCAGCCTTGTGGCGCTCAGCCCCAGTTCGCCATCGCTCAACCTTAGGCAGTTTGACAGCATTATGTATTTGAAGCATTGAGCGTGATTCCAGTGGCGCCCAACATGGGTATTTGCTTCAAAATCAATATTTTCTTGTTCAATCATACTCCCTTGAGTTCTTGCTTGTTTTCTTCCACTACAAATGCTTCCTATTAACTTATTTAACACACTTAAAAGAGATATTAGAGACAAAACAAGCATAAAATAACTAAAACACAAAACAATACAAAACACACTAAATTTAAGGATATAACAAGATAAAAGCTAGGAAAGAGTTGATTTATTCATGGTAATAAACACACAAAAAGAGGTAAAAATGGACATTATCAGTGACATGTAGACACATGGATCTTTATTGACTCGAGAGTTGACATTTGAAAGTTGGTATAATTCATCTCTAAGTTCCCCTCTTAGTAGTATTTTCCCTGTCAATTTGTCCTTCATATAACAGTAGTTTGCATCAAATTCAACAAGGGCATTATTGTGTGCAGTTAGCTTAGATACACTCAACAAATTTTGTTATTTCTAGAACATATAGAAAATTATGCAAGTTGATGTTATTCAATTTAGTTGTGTTTGAGGCCAATATTTTCAATCTTTCACCATTTCCAACTAAGAGAGAATAAGTTATATCATTGTTATCATTAAGATCTTGAAGTTTCTCATTTTGATGGGTCACATGATTGCTAGTTCCACTATCAAAGTATCATTCATAGCCCTGACTGTGGTAGGGGGAGGCTATGAAAGCATTGTGATTTTCTCTCTTGTTATTTTCAGCATTATGATTTAAACATGTGTATAACTTATCATAACGATAAAAAAAATTCACTGCTATGTGTCTGATCTTGTTATATATATACCTAACATATTGGTTTAGATCTACCTCTTCCTCTACCTCCTCTAAAGTTAGAGCCCCTCCAATTACCTTGTGTCCCTAATTTGTTGCTTCTGAAATCAATTTTGGTTGCAAAGTTTGTTGAAGTATTCATTGAAAGATTATTGAAATTATTCAGTTGGTTTATTCTGCTTTCAAAAGCCAATAGTTGGGCTTGTAGATCAACCCAACTAAGGTTGATTTGATCATATAATTTGACCACCACCGGATTGTAATCAGCATCCAGTCCATTCAGCGTTTGAATCATCAAATCTGAGTTGGAGATTAGTGATCCTGCCATCTTTAATTTATGAGCAAAGTTCATCATTTTTAGAAGATATGGATCCATCTTCATTTCTCCTTTGCGAGTGTTGTGAAATTCTGACTTGAGGTAGATTGTCCTTGATTTTGTGTATGCACCTGCTAAGCTTTGGGCTTCATCCCAAAGTTCCTTAGAGGTTTCACAATGCAGCAATTGTGTTGTAATATCAATGGTCATTGAATTTCTTAGCCACCTAGGAGAGCTTGATCTTGTGCAATCCACTCTTCATAATCAGGATTGGTTTTATGAGTTTTGCCACTTGCAGTGACAAACGGTTCTAGGCATTCTTTTATTCCTAGTATGTAGCAATCAAGTTTACAACCTCTTATCAATGGAAGAACTAGTGACTTCCATAGGAGATAGTTATCTTTGTCCAACCTGACAGAAACAGTTGTGAGTAGGTCATTTTTTTTATTTGTGTTTGTTGCAGAAGACATGATTGGATCGAGAGCCTTCAAGCTTAAAACCTCTGATACCAAGAAAGATAAAATGGACAAATATTGCAGTACTTTTGTATTGCAGATGTTGTGTTTATATAATACAGTACAATACGGTATAATCATAATCTCTATAATAAAATCATCATCAAATATATAAAAATATGATCCTAAACATTTTTAGAAAAATATATAAACAGGATAGTATATTTCCCTAAAATTTGTATAAAAATATAAGGTGGACTACACTACTAGATTAGATTGGGATTTTTAATCGATCGATACATTTTAAATTATTTTCAATCTCTCATGTCAATCAAAAATGAATTAGAACGAATTATAACATACCATATTAGTTCTCATAGTATTGCCCTTACAAAGTAAATTAAAGTTATTAATTATAACAAAATAATTTAATATTTAAATGTAATTATTATTTGAATTTATTCAAAAATATTAATAATTAATTAAAATGTTAAAGATATGTATATGACTAAATATAATTAAAAAATATTTACATAATTAACTACATTTTTAACATATAAAAGAATTTAAAAATAAAAGAAATTAGCAAACCAGCTGTTAATCCATCAACCTGACTATTGCGGGTCAAAATTTTCATTTTCAGTCCATTATAATACATCTCTTTTCCATGGCCTAATAAGTACATAAAAAAGAGTGATACAGATCCTTATGCCACTCTTATTTGAAAACAAATTATTTGAAAATAAATTATAAACAAAAATAAGCAAGAAAACAGTAGCTATAATAAATTCTAAAACGTGTTTAAAAACAAATTATAAACAAGAAACTATAAAAGATCTGTACCTGCACCATGGATATTAATTCCTACTCCAACCTGTTCCATAAGGAATGACATAAATGGAAAAAGAAAGTCCTTGACAGAGTTAATTAAGAATTCGCTAATCAATAATTAGGAAGTGCAGGCAGATACATGACAAGACATGACATACACAACCAAAGACGTTTCTTAGTAAATAAAAGCTCGACAAAGCAGGACCTGCACATGCATGCACTACTAGTCTCATGCATGTACAATTTTCAACCACTAACTTGTACCATATCTCTTTTTCGTGTTTGGTCTCAGTGTTGTTGTTCAACATGGTGATGTATCTACCCTCCAATAAGTCTTTTCTTTTCTCAGCTTCTTCATCCACCACTACACATATAAATATATACGTTCAGTGAGTTACCTAAGAAGCAATAATCTAACAGTAGTACATAAAATGGAGGGATTCGGAGTAAGAACCAGCAGCAGCAGAAAAATAAGGGTTGTGGGTGGTATTTTGAAGTTGAAGGGTGTGTTGGAAAAGCTTCAAAAGAGTGTCTTGTTGCGGAGACATAAATCTGGTTCCTGTGGAAGAGATTATGAAGAAGTAGGAGATGTGAAAGAAGGACATTTTGTTGTGATTGCAAAGGATAATGAGGAGGCAAAGAGATTGGTGGTTCCATTGAGCTTTTTGAAGAACTCAACATTCTTGAAGCTGTTGGAGGAAGCAGCAGAAGAATATGGGTTTGATCAACATGGTGCACTAACCATACCTTGCAGACCTAGTGAACTTGAGATGCTGTTGAATCAGTAATGGAAAGAAAGAGAGATTCTGATGCTGCTAGGGAAAACTCCTGCAAAAAACCATGGCTAAAAGCTGGTTTTTTATATATCTGAGATAAATTTGTACAGATATTATGAAAATGTACAAGTAAAAAAATATTACTGGTCATAAATACGTCATACTTCACATTATTGAAGTGAAGTCGTAATTAATCATCACTAGTAATATTTTTTTTTACTTATTCAGTTTTGTGATACATAGGTAAATTTGTCTGAGTAAAAGAAAAAAAAAACTAAAAGCTACAAAAGCTATTTACTGATATTTTGAGCCTATACTACTACCAGAGCTTTTACTTATTTAGTAGTCATTAGAAAAAGAGGAAAAAATGATCGTAGCACATAGCAGATAGCAGAAAATGTTAGTAGTCTCCCATTATTATTATGCTTACTAATTACATGACAGTATAAACTGGACATTTACATGTTTTCTGCATATATAACAATGAGATTGGTGTTGAATGCTTATATATATATATATATATATATATATATATATATATATATATATATATATATATATATATATATATATTAATGTGAGAGATTGTTTCAATGTAATCTGTAGTGTTAAGTTCAGATATTAAAATTTAAAGGTGAATTAAATAGTTTAAATATTAAACATAATAATTCTACTGTATTCAAGCAAGATCTTTTTAATTTAAAGTATCTAGAAGAAGGGGTTTAGTTCATTGATATTAGAAGGAAAAAATAGGTTGAAGACAGGGTGAATTGAATTTTTTTAGTTTTTAAAAAGAATCGAAAACTGTTTTCTATGAATTAATTAATTCTGTTGATCAAGTATCATCTTTTCTCTTGCGAGATTATGAAATTGATTTAAAACTTTTAAATATTGAAAAATACATTCTAAAAGATATTTCTCAGATTTTCAAGAACATATATAAAAAAAAAAATTCAAAAGAAATAATAACATATCAAGGCTTTTATATATGATTTACTTTTCATCCAAGTAAAGAGCTGTATTCAGACTCTCAAATATAGAAATTAAGATTCAAACTAAACTTTCATAAGTTTATTATTACTCATGTATAAAAAATTAATCAAGAATTTTTATTTTCTTTTTTAGCTCACATAAACACTTTCAGATATTTTTATATGAAAATTATCATAAGAATAAAGTATATCTTTGAATTAAATATATTTTTAATCCGTTAACTTTTGATGAATTTTAAAATTAGCATTAAAACAAAAATATGTCAAACAATATAAATAACTGAAATATGAAATGCGTACAAAATATTAAATAAACTTAATAAAATTAAATTAAAAAAATTAAATCTACGTATTTTAAAAAATAAAGAAATAAATTAGTCCAAAATTTAAAATAGACTAATTCTAAAATTTACTAAAGAAAAAAACATATTTAACTTTTAGCGCAAACCTTATTAAGATTTAAGCTTCAAAGAAATGAAAAGTTTTAGGCATCACTTTGACTAAGCTTTTTGCGAAAAAAGTGAGAATTTTTTAGGCATCACTTTGACTTAGCTTTTTGCGAAAAAAGTGAGAATTTTGTATATGCCGAAGACTTTGTTCTTTATCACCAAAGAATTTTCTTTATAATCCTGATTAAAGATATCAATGTAAAAATGTTTTTTATTTCTAAAAAAAAAATATCTTTATAGTAATTTCTAGGCACTATCATATTTAATTTGTTAAATTTGCACAAATAACAAATTTAAAAAACAATTAAAAATTTTATAATTTGATAAAAAATAACTATTTATAGTAATAATATCATTCAATTAAGATTTAAAAAAAATAACAAAAAGAGATTCATATATAATTTTATAATAAATTTACAAAAAAAAAATCGTAAAATATGAACTTTTAGAAATTTAAAAATCATCAAGAACATAAATAAAGTCTTATGAGTACACAGAATACTTACTAAACGTTGACTGTTGACTATTATAAAATCCTCTCTTCAAAAGAAAGAGTTAGAGAATTATTTAATAACATTTTTAAAAAGGTTAAAAAGAGGAGATAGTGTTCTCTCCCAGATTTTATTCAGGAGGTACAGCGGAGGAGTGTTTCTCATATCTTGTATAACATGTTATGTTTCATTGAATTAAAAAAGCAGTGTCCACATTTTCTTATTATGCTGTTTTATTTTATAGAAAAAACATTTAACATTCATTTAATTACACGTATTATGTGTAGTTTAAAACTTAAAAATCACATTAAAAATAATATAAATTATGTTTATATTATACTCATAAAAAAATAATAATAAACGAGTCATATTACAAAGAAATAATGACCCTGTTATATCTTTCCCCCCACTAATTAAACTTTCCCTTACTGTTAAATAAATAATAGAAAGATTCAAGAACTTTAAAGTGTAATTAAAAAAAATAGAAATCAGGAGAATCTCATTGTTGTAAATAATAAATAATAAATAACAATAACTAATCTTAGTACTATAGTACTGTTAAGATTCGAAAGCTCCGTTGGAAAAGCAGGAGCGAAAATTGTTTCATAGAATTTCACATTTATATAAACTTAAGAATCAAGTAAAAAGAAAGAATATTAAATTCATCGTTATCTATCTTTTACTCTCCTGTAGCATCGAAAAAAATTAAACAGAAGAGATATTTACATCTACCTGTTTTAAAATTCAAAATTATAAAAACATAGCAATTTAATTCTTAAATTTTCTCATATCTCAAATTAAATTAAAAGATGGTAAGGATGGAATCTTCATGAAAAGCTAGCAGGGAAAAAAGTGAAATAGTGAACTAACAGTAATTATAATACCAAAAATATAACACTCTGGGTACAAATAGTTCATTTCTAGAATAAGCCTCTTAATCGTAGATATTCAGATAGGGACTGTCTACCTCAAGGTGATATCCCATTTATCCATGCTGGTTAACAACCAAGCAAATAAATGATAAGCACAACAAATAGTAATAGTAGATAAGAAAAAAAAAATATTACCAGTCCAAACCTCGGCATCTCGGCTAGAAGAAAAATCATAACCACTTTCTATACCATATACCGATTATGCCAATGGAAATCGTCCAAGTTGAGGGAAATCCAACTCAAACGGTACCACCCACTCATGAACAACGAGTGAGAAATACTCGGGCAATGAAAAATCCCCACTACCTTACCTTCTTTAGTCAGATAAACCCGCCTTGGCCTTTAAATGCGCCTTGAATTCCATGATGCCACCCTCCCATCTAGTCACACTTTGATTAGCACATACCCATATCTCATGGGCCACCTGATTTATGAGCCTGAAATCATGGCTGACAAGCACCAAGCCACCGTCCCATTCATTCAATGCCTCAGCCAAAGAATCAATTGTCTCAATATCCAAATGATTAGTTGGTTCATCCAAAAGAAGCATTTGTGGCTGCCTCCAAGCTAACCAAGCAAATATCACCCGACTCCTCTGCCCATCCGACAAGTTCTTCATTGGCATCACCTGGGCTTTACCTGATAGACCAAACTTCCCTATCGCTGCCCTCATCTTCTCTTCCTCGTTTCCAGGATATTCTTTAATCATAAACTGTAGAGCTGACATATCCAAGTCTAGCTTTTCAGCCAAATGCTGGTGATATTGAGCAATCCGAAGATGATTATGACGCCGAACCATGCCATCAGAAGGCATCAAATCACCTGTCATTAGCTTCAGTAGTGTACTCTTCCCAGCCCCATTGGGTCCAACCAGTGCGACCCTAGAATCTAAATCAACCCCAAAGTCAATGTTCTTGTATATAAGGTTATCAGGAGTGTAACCAAACGACACCTCAACAAACTGGAGAACAGGAGGGGGAAGTTTTCCAACATCAGTAAAACGGAAAACCAAAACCTTGTCCCTAACCACCTTTTCTGCAAGTCCACCACGTTCCATTTTTGCCAATGTTTTCTCCTTACTCTGTGCCTGGCGAGCAAGTTTTGCAGAACCATGACCAAATCGAGCAATATATTCCTTCATTGAGGCAATCTGCTCCTGCTCCCACTTATACTGTTTCATCTGGTTCTCTTCTAGCTCAGAACGAGTCTGAACATATTGATCATAGTTACCAGTATAGAGCTTCAGTTTTTTGCTTTGCATGTGGATAATATTTGTGCAGACACCATTAAGAAAGTCCTGAGAGTGTGAAATCACAACAAGAATACGTTCAAACTTCTTCAAACTCTCCTCCAGCCACACACAAGCTTCCAAATCTGCAAACAGATTTAAAAAATTTTAAGAACAAGCTGGTAGAAAATTCCAAAAGAGGCAGCAATAATAACAACAATAAGCGTGGAACAAAATGCATACACCAAATTCAATATAACTAAATCAAATAACTGAATATGCCAAAAAGGCCTAAGATGGACAATTGCCAAGGTAGAGAGTATACCAAGGTGATTGGTTGGTTCATCGAGTAGAAGAATGGTTGGGTTCATAAATAGAGCTCGAGCTAATGCAATTCTCATTCTCCAACCACCAGAAAAATCACGTGTCTTTTTTGCCTGCATTTGCTTGTCAAAGCCAAGACCATATAAGATTTCCGCAGCACGTTTTTCTGCAGTTGCTGCGTCTAAGGCATCCAATCGCTCATAAACACGTTCCAGGGACTCACCACCTCCATCATCCTAGAACCATGATTTCTCAAACAAGTTAGAAAGCCTACAAAATTAAAAAACAAAAAGGCACAGAATCTAGAAAAATAATTACTTCAACAAACCTGTGCAGCCAAAATTTCAGCTTCTTTCTCCAATTTCAACCTTTCCTCATCACAGCTTATGACAGCTTCCAATGCAGACATGTCAGAGGCTTCAATCTCCCGGGTAAGGTGATAGATATCCATATGTTCAGGAATTGGAAGTTCCCGCTGACCAATGGCTGTAAGCAGTGTAGATTTTCCACAACCATTTAATCCAAGTAAACCATAACGCCTGAAAGAAATCCAAAGCAATCACAATCAATGGTAAAAATTGAAGTGACGAATATATGCAACGCATCACATGTGGACAAGTAAGGGTAAGGATAACAAACCTTCCATAATTAAGCTCCAGTTCAGAATCAACAATGAGATCATGTCCATGGAATGTAACAGATAAAGACTCTATCTGCAATTTAAGAAAACATGACCAATCCCATCAATACAAAACATTAATCATTATCAGCATTAACAAAGTTATAATTAATATGGTAGAAATGTCCATTTGCTGCACAACATTACCTACCTCAGAAGGGTTTGTAATGGGTGAGTATTTGGTTACATTCACAAAGGAGAACCATGGCAACATGGTAGAATAGCCAAGCTACAGACCCAACTGCCCAGCTAGGCGCTCAAATACGTGCACGCACGCTAGCAACAATAAGCTACAAGTAAGACTCACTAAACCGGGAATGTCTACCACATTCTAGAAAACTTACACATTATCAAGATAGATTATGACCGCTATAAGGATGCAGGCAACAAGTGCGTCAATAATGTTAGGTCTTCTGTAAACTTTGCTCTAAAAAACGTATAGACTAAATCGAATATATATATTTAATGAAAGCTCTTCGCAGATTTTTGTGCTTTTCAGAAACCAAGGCAGAACTTCTTATTAAAAGTGTAAACGAAAAAATCTAAGCGCTAAATTGCTAAACATTTTGCTGCCTGGTAGAGTATCATCAAACATTAGGAATAGAGTTCAGAAAAAAACCTAGCATAACATAAATATCTGTCTGATAGATGATATAACTAAAATAAATTTGTGTTATTAGTTTTTTCATCAATTTTACAAAAACGATTCTATATTACGAGAGAATTCCCTACAACAAAGAGATTCATGTATAACTATGTAATCACAGCAGTCACGGTTAGTGTTACTCACTCGAATATCTCTGGAAAGAGGATGTGAACAGAGAACTCCGGTACAGGTCCGATCCGATATATGCATATCGGCGATTCCGTTGGCGGCCTTATCGGCAGCTTTGGAAGATGCAGCAGCGACGACGGCAGCGGCGGCGGCCTTTCCACCTCTTTTAGCGGCGGCGGCGGCCTTCTTCTGTGCAGCCTTCTTCTTGCTAGCGTCGGAAACCATCCTTAATCGCTAATCGAATACGAATTACGAACAAAAGTTTGGATCGGAAAGGAGAGATGGAGATAGATCTAAAAAATGACCCTAGGGTTTCGCGGAACAAAGAGAAATAAAAACTGAACCCGAGAGAAAGCTTAGGGTTCGAGGTTTGAGTTCTTGAAGGAGGTAGTTGTGGACAGAGTGAAGCGAGGTTTGAGATATATATAGAGAGAGAGAGAGAGGAAGGGAGGTGTGGGCTTCCGCTTTGGTTGCGTGTTCGAGTTGGACTGTGACTCACAAAGGTAATGTCAAATTTGTGCTAACTAGTGGTGCTTTTATGCTTAAGTGACTTATTATGATGGGCTTCCTAGAAGGGAATTTCTTCCCGCACCCCTATATTTTCCTCCTACACCCCGTATACTTTTAAAATTTCAATTATACTCCTGTTCCTGTTGTAATTATATCCCGAATTGAGTAATTTATATAAATTCTGGATTGCAAAATTCCTAATATAAATTTATATTTCAAATTACATGATTCGTAATGAAAATTTGGAAACTAATAAAAATGTAAATTATGTTACAAATTGCACAATTCCTAATGTGAAAAAAGATAAAAGAATAAGATAAAGATAAATTTAACTTTTTACCTTTATGGAAGTACAATAAAAAAAATGTGAAGGTGCAAGAAGAAATTCTCTTATTTTTATCTTGTAAATGGATCAGCCCAGATCGTTCTCCACCGGACCAGAAAACTTATTATCTTCGCCGTTGTTACGTGAGTATCGTTTTTTTTATCATGCCCACATTATGCAATTTTTTTTTCTTTCAGCAAATTGCGGTTACTATTGTTTTTATTTTTTAAAGGGTGAACTCACTAAAAAACAGATTGAGTTAAAAAAATATTTTTCTCTTAGAAATTAGTCTTTTTAAAGAAGAAAAGAAGTGGGCCAAATATATTTTTGGCAAAAAAAATAAATTAATTTTTATTAAGATTGGTCATACTTGGATCAACTTTTTCATATGGCAAGAAAGCATCATCAAACTATCAAACCCAAATAGTATATTCATATTGCTGTTCTATGTAAGATCAAGAAAATAATGAATAAAGTAAAATAAAACTAAAAACAATATATATTAATGTTGTCAACTTTTTAACACCATAACCTAACTAAACTATTATATGTAAAAATGTTAACTATTTTGACTGCGTGAAAAAACAAGTTTAATTATTGTGATAATAACCACAATAGAAGTCGTGCAATACAAAATATTTTGCTGATAATATATATTCATTAAATTGGAAGTAATATTAAACTAGGTTTTGCGAAAAAGTAATGCGAAACTATTTTTATTGTATTTTTTTATTTTTCATTTGAGAGATAAGAAGAAATTAGGAGTGAGAATCCGACCTGTTGTAATGTGTTGTGCCAGAAGACAGGTTGGTGGGTTTATTCACCACTTTTTTATTTATTTATTTATTTATTTAAATTTAAAATTTTATTTGTATATGTGTATTTATATAAATAAATATTAAAATTATATTTAATCACAGTCTTAACATCCTTTTTAACATCCTTAGAAAAAAAAAATCATTTGATTGAAAATATGTAAAATATTGTGAGATGAGTAGACAACCTTCTTTCTTTCTTCAGCTTTTTTGCTTAATCCGTTAAATATTTTACATCCTTTTAATGAAATGATGTTCTTCCGAAGTTATGGATTTGAAATATCTCCAGGAACTAAAACGAGAAAATATATTAAAACTATATATAAAACTAATGAGTTTAGATTTTTTACTATTTTTTTATTAAACATATAAAATATACTATATTAATATTTTCAATATCTTTATAATATATTTTAAAATTTTAAAATCAATAGGTATCAAAATATTTTGAAAGCATGGTAGGAAAATAGTAAAAAAAAACAAACAGAGAAACTAAATTCAAAACTAAACATTTGTGATTATTTTCTGGTGAGTAAGATTCTTGCAGTCTCTTGTGCACTGGCAGTATTATTTTGTCATCATTTAATTAAACTTTCATTCCTTTGGAAATCTTCTATACCTTTATTATTTATTTGGCCATTCTTTAACAGTCTAAGCATTGTTTTTATTATCTCGTCTACTTTAACTTTTGAATGCAATGCACTTTTCTGTATGCTTTTAGCTAAAGACAATTATTAAACTTTTGCTTTATTACCATTTTCTTTGTTTTCTATATACTAGCTACTTGCACGCAAAAACAAATTAATTACATAAAAAAAAACGTATTTTTAACTAATGGAACGATTAATTAGTTTAAATTTTCAACTGAGTGTGGATATTTTTTGTGAATAATTCATGTTGTTAGTTCCAAATCCACTAAAAACAATCTGCACTATATATTTTTCAAGTTAGTTTTTGTTGAATTAAACTTTAAACATTATCTTACAAAATCAGTTTTGTAATCGTTCAATTGTTAAATAATATTAGGATCGAGCGTTTATTACTAGGTCAAAAGTTATAGTTATTAGTCAGAATGCAACTCTTTTCATTTAAGAGTGTAACATAAGTCTAAGCGCCACAATTTATTCGATTATGACTTAATCCACTTGGCTCTGACATGGAACAATTGATGTCACTTGTAACCATTTTTTTCCTCAGCAATTATCTTACTAGGAATCTCACTTGAATTGTGACTTGGTCCACCTAATTTCAGTCACGGGATAATTGTCCAATCTACAACAAAAAGTAATAAGATTAATTGTGACCTATACAAACTTAGGGGGGGAAAAAAGTAATTTGTGTGCGTTTTGATGAGAAAGGTTCTCTATGGTTGTTCAGTTAATCATAATTACGAAGACTTTTCGTTTCTTTTGTTTCCTTTGCGCCTTCTAACTTAGAAGAACAAAAAGTGAGGTACGTCTCTATTTTTTTCCGTGTTGGAAAGTCTCTCAAATTCATTGACTTGGAAGTCTCAAAAGTTAAAGGATATATATGAAAGGATTTTTTGGCCCCCCATTGTACTATGGATAAGAAAATGTGACACTAAATATATTTTTTTAGAAAATACTTTTTCTTTCATAATTATACACAAAGTAGTATATATATATATATATATATATATATATATATATATATATATATATATATATATATAACTTTATTTAGCAGAGGAAAATGTGTATGAAAAACAGTAAACTCAATATAAAATGATCGATTTGCTATTAGGAATTGATCAATAATACGTACTTGTGTATTAGAAACATGAAAATTGTTATGATACCATTCATATGCGTTTGAGAAAAAAAAAAAAAGTACCGGTATTATAGTCCATTGGAGAATACATAAATGGAAAAAAGAAAATGAAAAGTAAAAGAAAAGGTTTATTTTAAAATCTCTTCTACATACACTATATATTTTTTAATGTAGAAAGATATGAAATTCATTATTACCTGTGGTTTTACACTTTTTAAAAAACAAAATTCAAATTGACTCGTTCATTTCTTAAAATGGAAATGAAATTAAATTTAGTTTTGGACAAGATAATTGTATCGATAAATTATTGATAAAAATTGAAAACTAAAATACATTATAAATAACACATTAGTGATGAGACAGAGTGAGAATTAAAGAACAAAGAGCTGATTGAGATTAGAGAGGAGAAGGATTATTTAATTTCTTAGTTTTAATATTATCAGACAAATATAATAAACATGAAAAAAAAAAAATAGAGGTGGGAGAGAGTTTGAGAAGCCTGTATCTTGAATAAAGAAGTGTTTATTAGAAGGATCCCTTCATTCATTTATTATTCTCAATTATAGGTTAGTAAGATGATGTAAATATGAATGAAGAGGAATATAATGAACAAAAAAAAGATAAAAGGAACTTCCGGAATTAATAAAAGAAACATGACAAAGAATAAAATAAATAAGAAGATTTCAAAAGACTATGAGAAAGATTAACAAGAGGCAGATTAAAAAAAAAAAGTGAAAAATATAAAGAAATTCTCAATTTTTATAAACTTATATTATGGAATATTTTTTTTATTCTCTTGGAATATTTATAAGTACAGAATTTATGAGGGTAGAATTTATATGTGTAGAAGTTACATCATACATTTCTAACTAACACATGTCACTTTTATAGTATGATGATTGTAACTATTTAAAATATATTTTAACCTCTCCATGAGACACATTGGAAGTATAAAGACGAAAATTTCCTATTTTTAGCATGCACCTTTCCTTAATTTTAAAGAACCACCATTACGTTATCTTAGGATTACTTAGGAGTTAACTAAATATTAAACAATGAATAGTTGAATTAAGCTTAACTTAAGTAGTTTCATGTTTGCATTTGGATTTCCGAATGTGTTTTAAATACTTGTGAGGTGTCTTTTCCTCTTTAACACTGTGGCACAATCTTCATAAAAGAGGGAATGTAAAAACACTTTTAATTTATAATGGGGTGGTGTTGTGACCGACAACATACTACATAATAAAATAAGATGAATTTTTAATTGCATTAACTTTTAAATTATGTTTAAGTTTTATTTGAATTAAATTCATTAATTCAAAAAGGTAAACAAGTAATTTAGACAAAATGATGATCCATACAATTTTACAATTTTTTCAACGATCCTAACGATTTTGCTGTAGCATGATCATGTGTGACATTTGAATCTAAAATAGTATGTAAAATTGTACCATATTTGAAGTTTTCCTCTTCAGCATGGAATAATAGGTTGAATCATTGTAATTATTCAATATTTAATATGTAGGATAACTTTTTTGGATCTTGTCTTCTAGTGTAGTAGAATATATGTAACTAATGTAGTAGAATCTTTACCTAAAAAGAGTACAATATAGGGTAAGAATGAAAAAATTACATATAGCACGAAATTTTTTTGAGTTTTGGTTCTCTAGCTTATGGAAATGTAGAGTTGTTATGCTTTCGATTGCCTTTCTTTGGTTGAAAAACCTCTTGGTTGATTATCATTTATGTAACTTTTATATAAATATGATATAATTATCTCTCAATAGTAATGATTTCTTACTTACTTTACGAGTTAATATCTTTGTTGAAAGTTCTACGTAGACTAGAGACAAGATTTTATTTTTGTTAACAATGACTCTGATACCATGTTAGAAGTGAGTTTTAAGTCTAACTTAACCCCACAAAACTGACTTGTAAGGTGAGGTTTGTACTCACTTGACCACCCATTAATTTATAGTCCCACGTATAAGTAATGTGCAAACTTCACCTTACAAATTGATTTTATAGAGTTGAATTAAGCTTAAAATCCATTTTTAACCATCTTTTTATACCGAATGTATATAATGTTTCATGTTTGGTGATAAGAAAAAAATTAAACACAATAAAAAAATATTATTGGGTGAAGTTTGTGTGTCCCTTGAGATACAATTAAGTTTTTAACCAAACTTTGAATAAACAATACAGGATTACGAATTGGAAAGAATACTTCAACATCACCGAATATGAATTGAAAATTTGAATATACTACTTATAGGAGTGGATCATATATTTATTAAAAGATATAGTTTTTACTGTTCCTAATTTATGCAGAACATGAAAGAACCTTTTGGGTCATTACCATGATGATATTAAGGATAAGAAAATGCGACAATAGACTTTGGAAATTTCTGGTTTGATCTTAATTACATTCAACATATAGCATATAGCTTTTCCACCTATCACAAGCTACAACCCCTACTACAAGTTGCTTAATCGCATATCCATCCAAACTTCAATTATTTATAAACTAATCGTAATAAGTATTAGCCTCACCCTCTAAAATCTCATGTTTGTAGAACATAGAGGACGACACTTTTGACCAATGACTTCTCCCTGCAGTTGTCATATTCGACAATCAATTATGTTTCTTCAATGATCAAAAGGAACAGTTGAAGTGTTCAAGGATAAACATAAACTCATATTTTCCCATACACCTTGCATTCATAACTCAACTTTCATTCACCTTTTGCCTTTGTTAATCATTAAGGTTCAATTTTGTTACCACCAAGATCATCTAAAAGAGAAGACTCATAAATTCATTATTTTCAGATTCTGGATTAAGGAAAAGCAGTTAAAAGTAAGAGCAAAGTTTGTGAGAATTGTAATTTTTTTCTTCTGCATAAAGCACAGTTTGCCAACTCCAACCTTTCCTTCTCAAACTTATATCTGAAAAAGAATATTTAAGGTCCTTTAGTGCAGTGCCTGACCCTTTACGTGTGTGGCCCCATTTGGGAGAAATTCAACTCTGAATAAAGCTCACTTTATTTATTTTTCTTTCACAAGTGTACGTCGATGCGTACGATTTTGGCACCAACCTTCAAGCTAGCCTGTTCTGTGAGCGATGTGTGAATTATTGTTCAACCAAATACAAACTCACCAAGAATAGCAAATAATAATTGAATTTAAGGCTTCAAAAATAGTTAATGATTTACAGAGGGAAAAATAATTAAAGTTGAAACCATGGTCAGTGACCGTGTTAAGAAGCTAGAGTAATGGAAAACCTATGAAAATAAAAGGGCTTTAGCCACATGGATGCGGAATCTTTAAAATGCATAATATTTGGTTTCTGTGAATATACATGAAAGCACACCTTCTTGTGAATACACTTTATTAAAACACTCGGTAAAGGGGAAAAGCCGAAAAGTTTTAGGTTGACCTCTCGCTGTGTTAGTGCCCAGAATATTCTTGTATTATTAAAAAAAAAAAATCTTTGGCAGAACCAAACTCAAAATCAAAAAGGAAAAGGGTAAAGGAGTGCAGTTGCAGGGACACTTTTTTTTTTCTTAAGTTTATTCTTTAGAAAATTACAATAGAAATGAACATTTAAAAAAAAAGTATAGATTAAATTACTTATTAAATGGAAAGTTCAGTTTGTTCTGTCGACGACAAAAGTAGCAGAGCCATAAATCAGTTTAAAAGCGCCATAATAAAGACATGATGAGATTGATAATTTTTTTTCTTTTACAATGACTTATGTTAGTCATAAATTATATCGTATGGTTTCTCTGTCTTGGTTTTTATATATTCTTTCTTGCATACTCCATATAAAGCATGTTACTGTTTAGTTTGTCCTTTTTTATCTTGTATAATACATTGTATGATCTTTCATGTTAGTCTAAAAGTTATTTATTTTCACCACAATAATAGTTTAATTTGCACACATGTTGACGACAATATTAATGTTGGTGTGAGATTAGAAGAGGAATGCGATTTGAAAATGTTGGTGTGCCACTGTTTTTGGCTTTTCCATTCTTTTAGAAAAGCTCTTGTTTCTTTCTTTTGGCAAAGGCAGACAAAAATGAAGGGGGTTTTGAGTGCAGGGTAGTGTGGTCAGTGGTCTTGGATAGCATCATCATCATCGCCAAAGAAATATGCCATGCATAAAACCAATGCATTGTAATCATGATCCCTCACGTTTGCACTTTGCCTCATGTAGCACATGCAACCCAACGCCTCAGTTAAAAATGCACTTGTCAGCATTCTTAACAATCATCATAAACCAGTGCTTTATGTTTAATTAACACTAGCAGATGATCACCACCACATAGGACTAATAATGATTAAGGATGTACATTGTTTTTGAAACCTTAGTCAATGTAATGAAAAACAGAAGAATGAGATGATTGAATCGAATTGAGAAGTTATGCAGGGCGAAGAAGGCGAGGAGAGAAAGAGCCAAATTTAAAAGCGTGGAAGGAAAAGAGCAGTTAACATATGGGACAAATGATAAAGGTGGGAAAAGGACAGAGTTTAAAGCAACTAACGACCCTGCTTCGAGGCAATGGCAATGGTGTAGTAGTGGACAAATTATAAAGGTAGGAAAAAATAAAAAAGGACGCTGAAGAAACTTGTAGGAATAAGCGTCATAACTAATGAGTGCACCAAACACCTCATCTCAGCGACCAAGGACACCTAATAAGGACATGTACGTGCCAGCCCCTTTTTTGTCCACCCTCTCCGAAATCTACTTACAATCATTAAATTATCAAGAAAATTGGCACCAACCACAAGCATACAACAAAATCAAATTTGAAATGGATTCCAATTTCCATCTTGTTATTTACATTATGCATAAACTGGAAGTAACAAATTCTGAAACTGGCATTGCCATTTGAAGATATATCATCCGTATTGGTTAACTAATCACATCAAAATCACAAACAAAACATCTCAAAGTTCTCGTGGAATTCTAAAAACCAAAATTGAAAAAAAGAATAGAAACAGTCTAGACTATATAGCCTCTAGTCTATAACCCTGGCCAAGACCATCCACCACCACCATCGTCATTATTATCATCATCCATCACCACCCAGTTGAATGAAATCAACCTCTGACACCTCGCTCACATGACAGAACAAGCATTCGGGTTCTCGTCACTGAAAATTTGTGGTGGTGGTGCATGCAAGTGAAAGTGCATCTGCTCCGGGTACACCGGCACATAGCCATAGCCACCCATATGACCGTGTCCATAACCATAACCATAACCATGACCCAAGCCAAAAGCAGATTGTGGCAAATACTCCATTCTGCTGTAATCTATTTTCTGTATTCCCCCTTCGTTACTGTCTCCTCCTCCTCCCCCTCCACCACCACCACCACTGTTCTTCTTCTTCCCTGATCCTTCCTTGTCCTTTTCACCTTCTTTGTCACCCTCCTTCTCTTTCTTGGGAGGGACCACCTCAACCTTCCTCCTCAGCTTCTCCATTAGATTCTCCGCCAGAGCCTTAACATCCATTGTCCCTTTCACAGTCACCGTTTCCTTTTCCTTGTCTATAGCCATCTCTTTCACTCCTGCATCATGTCCACACCCAATTAGCCAAACCAAGAGACAAAACAAAAACAAAATAAGCAAAAAGGAAAGATAAACAAAACCAAGTAACTAACCTTTGGTTTTCCGCACAGTCTTGCTAATCCTGTCCAAGCAACCTTGGCAATGCAGTGCCATCTTCAGAACCGCTGTAGCCACCACCTGGTAATTAAATTAAGCAAAATTAACAACAAACGACAAATAAATTCGTAAATTAAACAAAAAATAATAATAACAACAGAGATCACCAAACAGTGCCAGAACAAATTAGGAGATTAAAATAAAAAAAAAATCCCAGGCTGGCAGTGGCAGAGAGAGTAAAATAAAATAAAAAAGGAAAAGGTTGGGACCAGAAATGAACGAACGAATGAGCGAACGAACCTCTTTGTCTTTGTTTTTCTTGTCCTGGTTTTTGTTGTTGGTTTTGGCGTCTTTATTCTCTTCCTTCTCCTTCTCCTTGTCTTTGTCCTTGTCCTTCTTCGGCTGCGGAGAGACGATTTCCACCTTCTTCTTCATCTTCTCCGCCAGGTTGTCCCTCACCTTCACGGGGTCCAATTTCCCGGTCACCGTTACCTTCCCGGCGTCGCTCTCCGCCTTCACCGTCTCCACACCTTCAACAGCAAGCAAAAATAACTTTAAAACACAGCAATTAACCAAACAGCGCGGAGCAAGTAACCACAAAAGAAGGGGAATAAAACCTTGGAGAGCACGGAGGTGTCGAGTGATTTTGGAAGCGCAACCGTCGCAGTGGAAGTCGAGCTTCAAAACGACGGTTGTGGTGCCGTTCTCGTTCTCCTTGTTGCCGTTTCCGCCACCGGACTTCTTTTTCTGCAAAACCATTAACAACACAAATTAGTTATTATTCGCAACAACGTAACAGAGTGAAGGGAAGTCGCGAGTGAGAGTGAGTTACCGCGCCCATTATCGTGTGTGTGTGTGTGCGTGAGAGAGTAGCGAGTAAACGTTGGTTTGGTAGTGGTAAGTGTGAGTCTTTAATATGGGTCTGCGTGGGTATTTATAGGGGGAAGTAATAACTATGCACATGGTGCGTGTTTATGATGTGGGTGAGTGGGACCCATTGTTGAAGTGTTTCCTTCTTTCACAAGGAGCTTGGTTTAATTATGTTGACTGGACCAAGAAACTTCTTCCCTCTTGCCAAGCATGTGTCTGCGTCCTTCTTCAATTGGGCTGGGCCTGTCTCAATGTACACTCTGCAATTATACCTCCCCTCTTAATTTTCCCAACTTCTTTTTTTCTATTTTTGGTGCCATTTTTCCAACACTTTTACTTTTCAAATTTAACACACATCCCATTTTATAAAAACATTCCTTATCATATAAATAAACCAATAATTATTATGATTTAATCACCGTCAATTGATCTCATAAAAATTAACATATGATGGATTAATTTGTTATAATTACTCATACTATTAATTTGATTAATTACTTTTTTATGAGATATAAATATTTATATTAATTATTTGATTTGCATTAATTATTTTAAATTAATGATTGATTGGATTAAAATTAACATACAATCGATTAATTTGTTATAATTACTCATATTATTAATTTAATTAATTATTTTTTATGAGATATAAATATTTATATTAATTATTTGATTTCTATTTTTTATTAATTATATTTTGTATTTAATAAAAAAACAGTTATTCTTTATTTTTTTATTATTAATTTTATTTTATAACAATAATAATAATACATGAGTCAGTTTCTCATTAAATATACTACTCTCGTTAAACAATTTCTCTAGCTACCCGAGGTTTTGCTTGTAAGCGTGTGCGGCGTATTAATAACATCAAACAACTTTTGTCCCATATACACGTTTTAAATAATACAGAATAATAAAATCAATTTATTTACCTCAAATAAGAAACCGTCAACTTTTTTTTTTTTTATTTCATTGATATTGGTTGGTGTAGGGTTGATAGCCCAATTACAATTTACACTGTGCAGCAAATCTACTATTCAGTATTTCTGGGTTTCTCTCTAACTTTTCATAAATGTGATTCGGGCCATGGGCCCTCTACTAGTTGGGTTTGATCTAGATCCACTTAGCTATAATGTTCCTAAACCAATTTTAATTGTTTTTTTTTTCTTCTGAAAATTAACGATAAAAATAAACGGTGGACATAAGCTTTTTTTTTTTTTTTTTTGCTTAGGATATATTTGGTTGAAAATTCGCTTCCTAGTTAAATTCAATAATTTAGAGATTAATTAATGGTTATGTGCTGATTACTAATTTTATGAAAAAAATGTAGATAATGATAAAAATGCAAGTTTGGTAATTTTAATAGCTTTGTCAGTAACATTTTTTTCTTATCGGTTACTGGTATCAATTGAATCGTCTATTATTGTGGTTGGTATTTATAAATTTATAAATGACTATAGATCTAGATGTGAATAAATCAATGTCTGATATGCAGCTTTTTTATTTTTTGGTTGTGATCCTTATCCTTTCTAAAAAAGTATATATTCTTTTATAAAGTAACTTTAAAGTTTTTTTTTATCGTACCATAAATATATGTAAATGTGAGTTCATCCATTGCGAAGCTAAAAAATAAAGAAATCTAATTTTACCTCCTAATAAAATGCCTTTTATAAAATAAATACTATCAAAATTTTAAAATATTCCCAAAATAAAAATAATAAAAAATAGGCATTATGAAAGTAAGAAAATAAATAACAAATACAATAACTCTTATGAGAGTTTTTAGTTTGTTCTATATTATTTTTTAAGAAACCATCGGTATTCACAAGTTTCATAACCTCTGGAGGTGATGTATCTTAAAATAAGAATGCATATTAATTTGTCTCTTTTGTGTAACGAGGATGTTTTTCCTTTAAGATCGATACTTTGTGCACCAAACTCTTTTTAATCCCTTGTTCACTAAAACTCATTCTTATATCCTATAGTTGTTGTTTGGAATGAGAACCGCTTAAATTGATTAATTTATTTTATTCCTTTCTATGTCCTTCAACAAATTTATTGGGCCAAAATACCACCCTAGGTATGTAACATGCATGAAATCATTCAAATTCACATAATATACATCAATTTGTGCATTTTCATATAATTATTCAAATGCAAAAATTACACTAAATATTTTCTTTGGACATTAATTAATATAAAAACGTCACAACGACAAATTTAAATACATTCACTCAAATGCTACTTGAGAAAGTAGTTATAACTTGAACAACTTATTTATCTAAACAGAGAAAGAATTTTTGCCTGATAAATATCACTAGCTTCAACTATAAACTCTCATTTGAGAGAAACATTTCATTTAAGTGAAAATTACATATTCTCTTCAACATGATTTTTGTTTGTGCAAAATATCAACTATAAATAAAAATATTGTCTAATGATTTTCGCTTGAACGCAAAATGTAGATATGACAATTTAATAGATATCACAAAATTGTCTACTTCATTTTAATTTCGTTTGTTAAAACTTTAGAAATTTGGATTCTATCTTTATAATTTGTATTTATTATAAAAATAAAATATAGATTATGATTTGGATTTACTTCACTATTATAAGGTTAAAATACTCCGTTGGTCCTCGTTTTGGTTCAGAAATCTCAAATTGGTCCTCGTATTTTAATTGGTTTCAATTTCGTCCTCGTTTTTGTAATTGAGTATTAAATCAGGGCAATCAGTAACAGTGTTAAATTTTTTAACGTTAACTTGATTTTGATTTCTGACGTGGCGTTATGTATTATTTTTCAGATTGGCACAGTAACTGCGTGGACTGAATTAGAAGTAACAAAGTTTGAAAAACCATAAATGATGTAATTAGGGAATTAGGGATTGGATTGGGAAAATCAGAGGCGTGGATTGCGAACCCCATGTGCGTGAATTGTGAAAGTGAAGTAGATCGTTGTCGGAGGTGAGAGCGAGTGGAATCAGAGTTCTCATGATTGTCTTCTCACCGCAATAGCAAAGAGGTGCGAAATCGAACCTCCTCCCCACATCCCCATGAGAAGAAACGGTAGAATTTTTCATTCCCCAAGTGCAGGACGAGCAAGAATGAGAGGGAGACATTATCGGTGCAGGACGAGCAAAACAGAGGAGACTACAAACCTTCCACACCCTCTTTCAAATTCAAACACTTACCCTCTCCCAATATCACCTTCTTAAAAGAGAAGACAACAATGGTTGTTTACGGTGTCATCCACAACTCATTGACACGTAAGAATGAATATTACAGCCACATCATCACATAGAAGCGTTGTTTGCCAACAGTTAACGATTGCCCTGATTTAATATTCAATTACAAAAATGAGGACCAAATCGAGACCAATTAAAATACGAGGACCAATTTGAGATTTCTGAACCAAAACGAAGACCAACAAAGTATTTTAACCCTATTATAATTCACAAATAGTAAATATTATTTTATAAAATAACATTAAATATTATATTTGAAAGTATTTCGTCTTAATACTACAAAACATTTCGATTTTATAATATTTGTAAATTTCACACCAAATCCTAATTAATTTATTGTATTATAATTTTTAATTTATTTTATTTTATAAAAATTAGCTACGTTCCTCAAGAAACTTTGTAAAGATTTCTAAAGTTGTCATCTTATCATATTATCTTAAAAACATTAATTATGAAAATCACCAATTATGTTTTTTTTTGGGACAATGCATTCTCCGACTGCATTGAATGAATGTTATATCTTTCTATGCATGCCTTTTCGAAAACGCCATTTTTCAACTTCTATCAAACATAGATGTTCTACACGAAAATTAAATTTTCCCACACAAGTTTGTGTGCTCTTATGTTCTTAGCAATTAGCAATTTACAGATGTTTTACGCAAACTTTTGCATCTTCAACAATTACCTTTTGACTACCTCATTGTTGTCAAAAACCTACTATTTTCATCCTTGTAGAAAACACGGTAGGTGTGTCTTGTGAGGAAGAAGAAGAAAAAAATTTGGAAGAACAAAAGATGGAAAAACAGAAATGATATAAGAAGATGTACACGAAAAAATAATGAATCAAATATGACGTAAAGAAAAGTCAAAACTTCAATGGCTTAAACAAAACATAGCCCAAAACAAATAAATAGATAAAAAAAGAAGAAAAAAGAACAATAAGTTGAATCTAATGCAAACTTTGCATTGCAAAGGAAAACCCTACTAATAAAATCTATAAGTTTAATGGGTTAAACAAAAAGGTAGCCAAAAATAAAAAGTAAAAAAAAATCATATTCGAAAAAGAAAAGAAGGAACCATGAATTGAATCTGATGGAAAAAAAAAACAAAAAAAAAAACATAAACTTTAACTACTTAAACAAATTCATAATTGAAAAAAAAAATCATAAAAGGAGAGGAGAAGCATAAAAACTAGTAAGTTGATTTTAATGCATAGAAAAATCCTAATAATGTAAAACTCTAACTTTAACATGTTAAACAAAAAGAAAAGAACTTTAGAAGAACAAATTTGAGAAGAAGAAAAACACAAAAAATAATGAGTTGAATATGACACAAACAAAACTTAAATGGATTAAACAAAAATGTATCCTAATAGAAAAAGAAAAAACATAGACAGTAGAAGAAACATTAAGTTTTCACAAAAACTAAGATTTAAAGAATGGAAGAACAAACTTTCTAAAAAAAATATTTGTACTTATGCTTGATAGCCTTGCCTTTGACTTTGAAGAGATCTTCGATATTCTCCTTCTTGAAAATTTCATTCATCTTGAATTTTTTTTTTTTAAAAAAGGAGAATGATGTTAGTCCTTCTAGTAAAAATCAAAGCTTTTAAAAATGAACTTCGTTCTTGTGTTTCAATAGCTCTTTCATCTTTTCCTTCTTGAAGATTTCATTCATCTTAAAAACAAAAATAGTGATGATCTGATATAAAATTATCAACCATTACAAACCATACAACAAGAGAAAAGAATAATCCACATAAACAAAAAAAGGCACGAAACTGATAAAAATAAAACATTTTCATCTCGAGGCACACCCACTTCTACCTTTGTTGTGTTCTTCAAAGGTCCATCTATCTGGCATGAAACATTCATTCATCAATGAAAAAACATAAAAAGACATAAAAAAAAAGTATTTAGATTTGGAAGAAAACATATGCGAGTAGAAGAGAATGTTCTACTTTTATTGTGTTCTTGAAACAGTTCATTCATCAGCCAAAAAACATTCATTCATCAGAAAAAAAAAAACATAAAAAAATATTCAAAGGTTAGAGAAGAAAAAAAAAACGCGAGAAGAAGGAAAAACTTCTACCTTTATTGTGTTATTGAAACAGTTCATCAATCTACCAAAAAACACTCATTTATTAGAGAAACAAAAATCATAAAAAAATATTCAGATTTTGGAGAAGAAGAATAGATTCGTCAGAAGAACAAAAACTTCTACCTCTATTGTGTTCTTGAAATAGTTCATCCATTTGCCACAAAACATTATTTTATTAGAGAAAAAAACATAAAAAAATATTCAGATTTGGGAGAAGAAGAAAAGATTTGCGAGAAGAAGAAAAGTTTCTACCTTTATTGTGTTCTTGAAACGGTTCATTCATCTGCCAGAAAACATTCATTCATCAAGTAAAGAAAAACATAAAAAAATATTCAGATCTGGGAGAAGAAGAAAATATCCACAAGAAGAAGAAAAGTTTGTACCTTGTAGAAACATAAAAGAACCGATAAAAGCAGTAAACATTTACATTTGTTGTCTTCTTCATTCTCAAATCTTTCATGTTAATATGTGACATCTAATACTATATACAATTGAGAACTAACAAACGAAAAGTTTTTCAATAAAATAATACTTTTTGAAAACAAAAGTTCAAATTTTACCACAATTTTGGTAAAAGAGTGATGTATCATTCATTTAGAAATTTGGAGTCAAAAAAATAAATCCAAAAGAAAAGGTTTAAGTTCAATGACTTAAACCTATCTTTTCATCCTTTAACATAAACCTACCATTCCATCATTCTATCACAAGTTCATATTATTTGTCAACTTGTCACTTTTCTCTCTAACGCTCATCATGAGTCATATTCTCACCCTTCTCTCTTCCTCTCACTCTTACTAAAACAAAATTATAATCTATAACAATATATAAAGGGGATTCTCCTTTTTGTGTCCACTTTTCAAAATATCGATTTTACTCTTTAAATATAATAATTTATTAAATTTTTAAAAATTGGCTGTTGCTTTTACAAACTTTTTATAAAATTGGATGTCTTTGTTTCTTTTCTTCTTTTTTATTTATCAATGGTTATTCTTTTATCTGTTCTGATATATTTTACTTTATTTTTAATAAATATAATTTTAATTTATATATTAACTTAATAACATTATAATATTATCACCTACTAATATAATATCACGCATATTTAAAAAATACATACACACATACGCAATTGCGTCTGTGTTACGCTAGTTACTATTATGTATATTAAAAAAAAGTAACGAATATATATCATATTCTTTTTCAAATCTATACTAATGTGAGAAATGATTATTTTTGAAGTGGTAATAGAATCTAAAAGTGTGTATCTCATCAAAGTTTGTTTTGTTAGGTTTCGTAACGTTCGAGTGTTGGAGTACTTTTTATTTGCACGCTTGAGGGATAATGCGTGGAACGTACGTAGTACCTAAGGTTATCTAAAACATAATGTTTCACTTTATGCCATTTAGGGGAAGAAAATACCACTTTATGGTCACGTTATCTAAAACATTTTTAATTACAACAATATAAGTTATTTGTTCTTTTATTCAACATCTTTTTAATTAACAACAAAATCGCACATTTTTTAATTTGTGTCCAAACAAATAAAAATAATATGAACGTTTACGTTAACGAAATAAATTAAAGAAGAAATATTATTATTTATTAACTCTATTATTTTTTAAGTCATGAAATAGTTTAAAATTTCAGAAGTTTAAAATTTCAGAAGTGTGTGAAAAATTTAGAGTGGCCAATGAGCACTCGAAACGACATGAGCAGGACCCATTATCCTCTTCCCCCGCATCTGCTCTTCCGTATTCTCAGAGCCCTCCACTTTCTCTTTTTCATGCCTCCGTTGATAAATAAAAATTACTTCAAATATAAATTATTTATTTATATTAAAAAATAAATAAGAAAATAAATTGTCTACAGCAAACTAAGATATCCCATAACAACATTGTATTTTCTTCACGCATATATTTGTCCTGTGCTCTTTTTTCATTTCTTTATATAAACAATTCAAATTTAATAATAAAGATTTTAAAAAATAATGTTATATTTAAGTATTTATAATTTTACATCACATGTTCAAAAAATTGATCTAAATATATTACTAGAAATTCTCACATGAGATTTTTCTTTTACAAATTTGTTAAAGAAATTTACAAGAAAATATTTTTTTCTGTCATTTTTTCTAAAAATTTTAATTGGCAGGTAATTCCTTCGTGAGTAATTATTTCTTACAAAATTATAAAATTTGTAAGTGTTTTTACAAAATTTGTTACAAAAAATGTTTTATATAAAATATTTTGCAAGAAAATTGGTAACAATTTCTTGCAATTTTTTTTTCACAATAAAATTAACAAAATTTATAAGTATTTAAAAAAAAAATTTAAAAACAAAATTAACAAGAAATATATTTTTTTAATAATGATATGACAAGTTATGTCTAAAAATTTTACATCGGTAAACTATTTTTATTTTTCACTTTTTTTTTTGTTTGTACGAAGACATTCCATATTCGATAGCTGAAAGCTAATTCCTTTGACATGTTTACAGAATTTAAGTATCTAAAAAAATTATTTATTTTTTGAATAAAATGTATTTTAATAAAATATAAAAAAAAATATGTTGAGATATTGAGATTCATTAAAAGAATGGATGTGCTCTCGTTTCTTTTTTTTTTTTTTAGTTTAAATTTACTGGTTTATGTAGAATATTTGTCCTCATAAAAACAAACTTGTCTGTCAATAAAAAAAACCTTAATTACTTACTCATACTATACCAATAGCAATGTTTAAAAATAAACTGTAAAATATTTTTTAACAATCAGATAATATATTGGGCTTATTATATATTAGGCTTGGTTTAAACTTTTTCCGTTTTATAAAAGGGTTTTTCTAATGAAATAATCAGATTTCTATTTTTTATGCGCTTCTGATTTGCTTGTTTTAAAGATAAGTAATTTTCTGTTATTTTTTCTCAGTAAGAAAATCTGATATATTTCTTAGTAAATGATTTTTCCTAAAATTATTTTATTTTTAGACAAACTCATCATTAATTTAGACTAAAATTACTTAATCTTAAAATAAATGAAATTAAATATATTATATTATTATTATTATTATTATTATTATAAGAACTAAAATTAGATTAAAAAGGCGTTAGAAGTGAAAATTAGGCGGAACTTTTGGTACGTAGACGTCAAAATCAACAAAAATATTTTAAAAGTGTTATGAATTAATGGTCGTCCATTGATTTATACAATTACTCATATGATTGATAATCATATTATTCATTACTCTTTATGATGTAATATTTTGTATTTACTATTTGATTTTATATCCTTTCTGGGT